>Ga0207419_1001372_pt1 | contig 18554 bp, 13 predicted proteins | sample ElkSloMetagenome_4_FD_184723 | JGI IMG/M metagenome (GOLD analysis project Ga0207419, IMG submission 184723) | Hot spring microbial communities from Elkhorn Slough, Monterey Bay, USA - MD2A (version 2) | ecosystem: Environmental > Aquatic > Marine > Intertidal zone > Estuary: Microbial mat ...
GGCGAGACTTAGTTTGCAATCTTAGGGAACAGGGAACAGTAGACTGTGAAAGGGTTTTAGGATCTAGAAATGTCCTAACTTAAATGCGTAGTGCTATAAAATCCAGGCTGTTGAGAGTGCAATTCCGCCCTGCTACTGTATTGCCAGAGCTAACTTAGAGCCGATTAAGAGATTGAATAGAACTGATAAAAATCTAAAGAATTGATACCTCGTCCGAAATAATGTGCATAGCGATGTCCTTAAAAATGTCTTTATGATGTGTGTCAGATACAGCCAGCTACAAAAAATTTAAAGCTAAAAGTCTAGCAAGAATAGTACGCAACAATGATCAAGAAATCGCCTGAATCTACGACCATAATCACTCAAGAGAAACATACAAAAACCGCTCATAAACAGTCTGTAAGAGAGTCTGCCAATGGTTCCCATGACACATTAACCAACAGCCCATCAGCAGTAAAAAAAGAAACCTCAGTCTCTCAAGCAATCGTCAAGCTATTGGAAGATTTGGGGGTTGTATGGGCTTTTGGCGTTTCTGGCGGTGCAATGGCAACACAATGGGATGCTTTATCTAACAGCCGTCAAATCCAAGTGATTCACTGTCGTCACGAATCGGGTGCCGCCTTTGCCGCTCTCGAAGCGTCTCTCGTCAGCAACAGTCCCGTTGTCGTCTTTTCAACAGCCGGCCCTGGGATTACAAATACATTAACCGGACTCTTTGCCGCCCGAGGCGAAGGAGCCAAAGTCATTCACCTGTCGGCCTGTACATCAACATCACAGCGAGAGCGTTGGGCAATTCAAGAAACCAGCCCTCGAACACTGCCAACAGATGGATTATTTAGCTCTGGAGCATTGTATAACTACGCAACTATCGTTGATTGTCCCGAGCAACTTCCTCAAATTGCTAGACGACTCACACAGGGAGTCTCTCAGCCTGGAGGCTTTACCGCTCATCTCAGCACTCCGACAGGGGTACAATCATTGCCGATGCCCAAAGAGTTGCCCAGAGCCACTGTCACAGAGAACAAAATCGCAGCCACCGATTCTGTCATTTCTCACTGTGTTCAACTTCTCTCTGAAGGCCCCTTTGCGATTTGGGTTGGTTATGGCGCTCGTTTAGCCACTCAAGAAGTGATGCAGCTTGCTGAGGTCACAGGTGCCGCTGTCATGTGTTCACCCCGAGCAAAAGGACTCTTTCGAGAAGACCATCCTCAGTTTGTCGGTGTTACAGGCTTAGGCGGTCACAGTTCAGTGTTGAACTATTTAAACACGGTGAAGCCATTAAGAACGTTGGTACTGGGAACTCGTATGGGTGAACCGACCTCATTTTGGAGTACCGACTTGGTACCGAGTCGAGGATTTATTCAAGTCGATATTGACCCGAGTGTGATTGGAGTCAGCTATCCAACGGTTCCAACCTATCCAGTTCAGGCTGATATCGGTACGTTTCTGCGACAACTATTACCCTATCTGTCGCACTATCCTCGCTCAATCGTTAATTTACCGAATCCTGAACGTGAACCGATTGCAGAGGCGACCAGTACCCTCGTGCGTCCCGAGATTTTGATGGAGACGATTCAAAAAGTTATCGTTGAAGGCAGTAACGCAGTCGTACTAGCAGAGTCAGGTAATTCATTTACTTGGTCTACTCACCTATTACGCTTTTCTGAGTCAAATCGTTATCGGGTTAGTACAGGTGTGGGTTCGATGGGTCATGCCACAACAGGGGTTTTGGGTGCGGCTCTCGGTCAAGGTCATAAAGCCGTTGCGATTGTTGGTGACGGTTCGATGTTGATGAACAGTGAAGTCAGCACCGCCGTCAAATACCAAATCCCTGCGGTTTGGATTGTGCTGAACGATGCCCGCTACAATATGTGCTACCAAGGTATGGCAATGCTGGGACTCAAAGCCGATGCACTCATGCCTCAGACTGATTTCACCATGATTGCTCAGGGGATGGGTGCCGAAAGTATTCAGGTCTTGGAAGAATCACAGCTTGAAAGCGCTCTACAAAAAGCGATGGCTGCCAATGGGCCGATTGTGGTTGATGTCAAAATTGATCCTTCTCGCCACGCCCCCTCGAAAGGACGCACCAAAAGTTTAGCAAATCGTTCAACGGAGAAAGCAGAGCCAAAACCTGAATCTATTGGCTATCCGTTAGATGAGGCTACCTCAACCAATGGTTCATCAAAAGAGCAAGTCTCTTTTCCGATGACTTAAACAGAATTTTAGGGAACAGCCAATTGGCAAAAGGCAAATTGACTTGATTTGTCTTTCCATCTCCCTACTCTCAACTTTTATTCCTTTTACTCAAGCATAAATAAACCACAATGAAACTATTTGAAACAACAGCCACAGCCGGCCATGAACAGGTTTTATTCTGCAACGACCAAGCCTCTGGATTAAAAGCAATTATTGCGATTCACGACAGCCGACTTGGTGCTGCTATGGGGGCAACTCGTCTCTGGCCCTACGAAAGTGAAGTTGCTGCCTTAACCGATGCTCTGCGTCTCAGCCGAGGCATGACCTACAAAGCCGCCTGTGCCAATATTCCGATGGGTGGCGGTAAAGCGGTAATTATCGCCAAGCCTGAGCAAAAAACCTGCGAATTGTTACAGGCTTATGGTCGATTCATTGAGCGCCTGAATGGTCGATTTATCACGGGTCAAGATATTAATTTAACGCCGCAAGATGTTCGGCAAATTAACCGGGAGACGAAGTATGTTGTCGGTACCCAAGAAAAATCGGGTGGGCCTGCTCCGGTGACAGCGATTGGTGTTTTACTCGGAATGAAAGCTGCCGCAAAATACCGTTTTGGTTCTGATAATCTTAAAGGGTTAAAGGTGGCTGTTCAAGGTTTGGGTAATGTCGGACAGCATCTTTGCGATTGGCTACACCAAAATGAAGTTAAGCTGTTTGTTAGTGATATTAATCAAGCTAAAGTCTCTAAAGTTGCTCGGTTATATGGGGCGACTGCGGTTGAACCTGAGCAGGTTTATGGACTTGATGTTGATATTTTTGCGCCTTGTGCGATGGGAGCTATTCTCAATACTCAAACAATTTCTCAGATGAAAGCGTCTATCATTGCAGGTTCGGCGAATAACCAGCTTTTAGATGAACAAGTGCATGGCGAAATGCTGACGGATCAAAACATTTTGTATTGTCCGGATTATGTGATTAATGCGGGGGGGCTAATTAATGTCTATCACGAGTTGATTGGCTACCAAGAGAAAAAAGCAATTAGTCATGTTCATAGTATTTACGATACTTTGCTCGAACTTTTCAAGAAAGCTGAAACGACCGGAATGACGACTCATAAAGCTTCTATGCAGCTTGCTGAAGAACGTATTACCCAGGCTGAACAAGCTCAAATGTTGGTGAGTGCATAACCTCAACGAATAGAAATACGGAAAAACTACACCCGAAAATTTTTACCAGAGGAAAAAATGGAACAGAATACCTTTGCTACGTCTGCTTATATTGCGACAGATACCGATACTGCGTTTGACTATCTTTGTAGTCTGAAAAATTTAGATGACTGGACGCTATTTAGTCGGATGATCGAACAAGTTGATGAAGATACTTGGCTGGGAACGGCTTCCGGTTATCAACATAATTTGTACTATCATGTCAAAAAAATTGACAATGGTTTTTTTAAGGGGATTGAGTGGCATTGTGGGATTAAATACCAAGAGTATTTTCAGGTTTACCCGGTGATGCTGTTTCCGCCTGAATATATTGAGCCAGGAACCGATGAGTCGGGGGTTTATTTTCACTGGTTAAGTTTTGTCGATCCGAAACGACGAGTGCCGATGATTATGCAGGGGATTGAAACAGTTCATACTTCTGAATGTCGTTCGCTCAAGGCGATTTTAGAGCGCAATGCTGGACGAACTGAAGCGGCTGTCGGTCGTTATAAAATTGTTACTGATACTATCTTTGTGGATGCGCCAATAGAGATGGGATATGAGTATCTCAGCGATCTGCGAACGATGGATGAATGGGCGCATTTGCTCAGACCTCAAGGAGAAATTGGCTCGAATTCGGGTGAGTTTTTAGATGAGTATAATCAAAAGGTGAAGGTGGAGTTGCGATCGCACACGCTGAGTAAATACTATCTGATTGAGCAGGATTTTTATTATCCTGATTACAACTTTACTCAACGCAGCCCTTCTATTATTATCCCTTGTTCTTATGCGTTTGCTGATCCCGATGCTGAAGGCTTTATTCAACATCGGATCACGTTCTGGCCTCTAGACAAACCCCTACGTCACGGTAAGCTGCAAATTCAAGACTTTGGGGCTGAGAGTATGAATATCAAACGGTTCTTGGAAGCGAAAGCAGGTAACTTAGAGAGCTTCGCCCAAGGGATGAGTTATCAGCCCAAAGCACTAGCGTCAGTTTAGAGAAGATTCTCTCTGCTCGCTGAAGATTTATAAATTGAATGAATTCAGTTCCTCGGTTTTTATGACTAAACAGGCTTTGTCTTTTTAGTTCGATCAAAAACTGAGGAATTTGTCTGTCTAATTTTTGGAAGATTTCATATCATACTTTGTTGAAATTGATCATGATTTTTTTAACGATTTTTATTATCTTTTTTTAGGATAGACTCTCAGTATAAACTCCCTTGTATGGATCTATTTTTTTTATCTGTCTCCGTAAATTTTCGTAAGAAAAGTCAAATCTTTACGAAAAAAATGACACCTTTTGACCTCTTTTACTGTGTTAGCTTATCTAAAGTTATCTGGGTGTCAGAGAAGAAAACCAAGTCTGACAGGGAGTTTAGACTGGTTTAGAGCTGGAAGATAGACAGACTTCATTGCAATAAAGAGTTTGAGAAATGAGGGGTATAGAGTAAATTTTTTACTCTGCCGGATCAGTATGGCTCCAAAGCTTTCATCCTGATTAGTTCAGACTTTTATTTCTATTTTGTACCAAGTTTAGAGGACTGATCATGGATCGGTCACTCGATGGCTATCAACGGCATTTTCTATTTTCTTCTGATCGGTTACAAGCTACGACTATTTATTTCACGGGAACAATGAAACTTAAGCAAATTGGTTATACACTTCTAACTATTACCACCGTATTCGCTTCGGCAACTCCTGCTAAAGCAGCAAATTTCACAACAGTTGCTAGCGGACTCAACAATCCAAGCGGAATTACTTTTGGCCCTGACGGTAGCCTATATGTCGGAGAAACAGGTACAGGCGGCGACGGAAACTGTCAGCCTTCTCCAAGTGCTGCTTTTGCCAATATTTGTGCGGGTCAGACGGGATCACTGACAAAAGTAGATCTAATCAGTGGCACTCAGACAAGAGTGATTGATAACTTTGACTCCTTGGCACTTCAGCCGACTTTAGAGCAAGGTGCAGGCCCCCAAGAGATTGCCTTTGACTTCTTGGGTAATGCTTACCTCGTTAGTGGCTATGCTGGATATCCAGGCAACCGAGATCTCGGTCTGTTTGAACTCAGTCAAGATGCCTCACTTCCCCCAGAACAAGACTTTATTGCCCCGCCGACCGAAGATCCCAACGACCTTTTAAATGTATCTAACCTGGGTAAACTGTTTAAAGTCGATTTAGCCACTCAAGAATTCACCGAACTGTTTGACTTTGCCCAATACGAACAGTTGAACAACCTTGACGGGGGCGACTACATTAGTAACCCCTTTGCGATCGCCATTCAAGAAGATTCAGCTTTTGTAGTTGATGCAGGTGCTAACGTCATCTACAATATCGGTCTGGCTGATGGCGAACTGCGGAATGCTTTTGCCGCCCCAACTCAGTTAGTTGAAAACGTAGAATTTCCTCCTGCTTCTCCTTTTGAACCGCCTCAAAATTCGGGTGAAGATAACCCAGTTTTAGGGGGCGACCCGAGCCAACTTCCCCCCGAGGGCGAAGAACCTGAACAGCCATCTTTTGAAATTCCAGAAGGCCCGTTAGACTTGCAGTCGGTACCGACCGGAATCACAATTGGGCCTGATGGTGCAGCTTATTATGCTGAATTGACGGGTTATCCCTATCCTGAAGGCGAAGCCCGAGTTCTCCGGATTAACCCCGAAACTGGAGAACCGGAAGTTTTTGCAGAGGGTTTCACCCAAATTACAGATTTAACCTTTGATGCGGATGGCAACCTGTTAGTGCTGCAATTTGCCGATGAAGCCCAGTGGAAAAACAGTGTCGAAGGAAGCTTAAAAGATTTGCCCGGTTCAGTGGTCAAAGTCACGCCGGATGGTAAACGCACGACAATCGCTCAAGAAGGCATCTTCTCAGCAACAGGGATTCAAGTTGGCCCCGATGGTGGCATCTATGTTGCTAATAATGGTATCGGTACCAATGGTTCTGTGATCCGGTTTGACGATGTTGAGTCTGTCCCTGAACCCGGTACTATTTTGGGTCTATTGTTCTTTGGCGGTGCCAGCATTTTCGGTTTAAAAGGCAAGCGAGACGGACTGAAAAAAGCGGATTAGAAGCAGTTAGGGTGTGATTTTTAATTGCATCCTGTCGCAATTTCTAGCCCGATCTGACCGTCTCGACTTTACCTCCGCAGATGAATATCAACCACTCGGTTTGCTCTTTAGCAGTTACCTGTTTATTCTTTTCAATTACTAACACCGCTCAAGCGGCAACATTTACTCGCTTTGCTGAGGGTCTTCAAAACGCCAGAGGACTCACTTTCGGCCCCGATGGTGAACTCTACGTTGCTGAAGCGGGAATTGGGGGAGGATCGACTTCATCAAGTTCTATCCCCTCGCCAAATATACCTGGTCTTGACCTGTATTTGGGCAATACGGGTGCCGTCAGTAAAGTTTCCCCTGATGGCACTGTTACACCTGTGCTAACGGGCTTGAGTTCTCTGGCTTTGGCAGATGGCAGCAACGCTGTCGGCCCACAAGATATCGGATTTGATGCGTTTGGTACGCCCTACGTCCTGTATGGATCGGTGGGCGATCCGGCTCGGCGTGATCAAACGTTGAACGCCTTAGCGGGTAATCCTTATTTGGAAAGCGATGTTTTAGACACCTCGGAGTTGGGCAGTCTCTACCAAGCCAATTTTGTCACAGGTCAATTGACTCAATTGGCTGATTTGGCACGGTATGAACTGGAAAATAACCCCACTGGGGGCGATATTGACAGCAACCCCAATAGCCTCGCGATCGACGGCGATACAGTCTATATTACCGACTCGGGTGCTAATAATTTGTTTGCCTACAGTCGGAGAGAAAACCAGCTTCAACTCAATGCCATCTTTGACCCGGAAATAGTTGCTCTTGAGAGTCTGGAGTTTCCCCAGGGGTTAGGGCCGCCCCCTGCCGCACCGAACGATCCTACTCAGGCGCCGGAAACGGAAGAACCCCTCTTTCCTCTCCAATACGTGCCGACAGGCGTTGCGGTCGGTGGTGATGGCAATCTTTATGTTGCTGAGTTTGGAGGGTTTCCGTTCCCGCAAGGGAAGTCAGAAATTACTCAAATTGATGCCAACGGTCAACAAACAACATTTGCTAACGGTTTGACTCAGCTAACTGATATTGCTTTTGCGCCCACTGGCAAGGCTTACGCCACGGTTTTGGCAACTGAATCTTTGGCATTCGGGGGCGATCGCGGAAAAGTCGTCGAGATTGATACCGATGGCAAAGTGACCACCATTTTAGACGGGAACCAGGTAGATGGGGTTGAGTTGTTAGTAAATCTCACCGTCGGAACAGATGGCTTGGTTTATGTTGCGGGTCGAGGTAATGGCCCGAACTCAACAATTTTCCAAATCGATCCCGAAGGGGAAGCTGTTGATATCCCCGAACCCAATTCAGCCTATGGCGTTTTAGTTTGGGGTCTTCTGGGAACGCTTTCTTTTGCTTTCAAGACGGCTCGAAAACAGGCAAACTTTACACCGTGACAAAAGACAATTGACCGATAAGCAACTAGCATCCATTGTCAATTTAACTTAAGGACTTATTATGAAGCTCAAAAAATTCTCAGTCGGCGCCAGCCTAACACCCCTATTAGCGGGATCGTTAATCTCTTTGGGTGCGATCGCCACTGAAGCCAAAGCCGTTACTCTTGAATATGACCGGGACTTTGGTTCTCCAGGCTTCGGTCCGGGTGAACTGTTCGTGCCTCAAGGTGTCGCAGTTCAACAAAGCACGGGTAATGTTTTCATTGGGAATGGTCGAGGACGCAACCCCGATGGTACCACTAACTTCGAGATCGGCAATGACGTTGCTATCTTCAGTCCAGATGGCGAATACCTCGGCGCTGTCGGTAGTGGTGGTACTGGCCCCGGGGAGTTCAATGAACCCGCAGCCCTAGAGTTTAGCCTCAAAACAGGTAATCTTTATGCAGGCGACGTGTTCAACAACCGTGTGAACGTCTACGACGCAGATGGTAACTACTTGACCACTGTTGCTGACGGTGAATTCGGTGGCTTAGTTGAAGGTCGGGCGTTCTTCGGTCCTTCTGGGATTACGTTCGATGAGGAGAATAACGTTTATATTGGCGACTTCAGTAACGATCGCATCCTCGTAATTAACGAAGAGGGCGAAATCATTGACACGATTGGAGGAGTTACGGGTACTGAACCTGGAGAATTCCAAGGCCCTGCGGGGATTCGCTATTTGGATGGCAAGTTATATGTTGCTGACCAATTCAATAACCGCGTTCAGGTCATAGATAAGACAGGGAATCCCCTGCTGGTGTTCGGTACGGTCGGAAGCGAACCGGGTCAGTTCTTACAGCCCATCGGTATTGAAGTTGACGAGCAAGAAAACATCTACGTTGCTGACTCGATCAACAGCCGAATTCAGGTCTTTGATAAAGATGGTAACTTGTTAGGCATTTTCGGTGAACCTGCGCGTAATGCCGATGGAGAGATTATTCCTCCGCCCGCTATTGATGGTTCTACCGGACCTTTCGGACCTGAACTCAATCTCGCTGGGGGTGCGTTTAATTGGACAGGTGGTACGGGAATTGACCTGGAAAGGGACCAACTCTATGTCGGAGACTTCTTCCAAGGTCGTTTTCAGCGTTTTAATATCGTCTATGATGACACAGCTTCAGTACCCGAACCCACTTCCGCTTTGGCTTTGGGAGGGGCGGGTTTGATCGCCGCCAAGCTTCTCAAAAAGCGTAAATTTACTCGTTAATGGTCTTGTTTATGCAGAGGTGTTTGACAGATACAACTTAATCAAGCTGTTATTCAGGCACTTCTGTATAAATGCCAAGCCCGATCAAAGTTGGGACTCACCCTCAATCCGCTTGATTGTGTGGGCTTTTGAGCAATTTATTTGTTGTTCAAATAAACTTTGTTTATAATAGCGTAGGCACATAGCATCTCTAGCTAGCATCTAAAAAAACTGTTAATATCTATATTAAGTCTGGGGAAGTCAAAACCAATTGTCCAACTGTACAAACAGGGCAGGGTTTAACAGTTTAAAAACTAAATCATTTAATAATCGCCGAAGGCTATTTGGAGATTAAAACTTGATATTAAGAAAAGCGTAAGACGACTGTTAAAAGCAGTATTTTGTCAAGTGCAAATGTTCAAAAATATCTTTTTACCTAAGAATATTCTCGTCTTTTTAGGTAGGTAAAACTGTCAAAATTAAGTAAAAAAACAGCTTGATGTTTATTCATTGAAGTTAAAAATTTTGTACATTAAAACACCTTGAAATAAAGCTGTTAAGTTTTGTACAATAGACAATAAGATGAACAGCGATCAATAAATTTAGCGACATGGTTCTTGCATCTATCAATCAATCAACTCAGTTAAATCGGACGATCAATCTAATCTTTGAGTGGCTCTCAAATCAACTCGATAACGAACAGCTTGCTTGGCTAACCCAAAAGCAGTCTGAACTGTTAAAGGGAGCAACCCAGAGATCATTTTTCATCGCATTCAGCTTAGTTCCTCGTCGTTTAGGTAAAGCAAATTCGGTGTTAGCTGATGAAGATTTAAAAGCAGCAACAGAAATTTGCCCGGGTTGGCATCCTCAACACTGGCGAGTTGACGGGCTGGCTCGAACATTGTTCGTTTTATCCTTAATTCAAGGCAACTCCGAAGACTATCAAAGCATTCTTGATCAGCTTTTTTCTGCTGCTGATATTGATGAGTTAGTCGCCCTTTATCAAACGTTGCCGCTACTTCCCTCACCGGAAAAATACCAAGATCGTGCAGCCGAAGGGATACGCACAAATATGTCAGTTGTCTTCAATGCAGTGGCACTTCATAACCCCTATCCGGCGAATTATCTTTCCGAACTTGCCTGGAACCAAATGGTTTTGAAAGCGATTTTTATCGATAGTCCCTTGCACAAAATTATCGGTCTAGACACTCGGACTAACCCCAATTTATCCCAAATGCTGCTCGACTACGCCCACGAACGTTGGGCCGCCGATCGCAGTGTTACCCCCGAACTTTGGCGGGCGATGGGGGCTTTCACGACTGACAGCATGACGGAAGATTTGGAGAGAGTGCTAGATCACCCCGATCCGATGCAACAACAAGCAGGTGCTTTAGCCTGTATGAGTTCCCATTCGGAAAAAATCAAGTCGTTGCTAGAGTCTCGCCCTAAAATGCTGAGTAAGAAACCCCAGACTTGGGAAACTTGGACATTACATCATCTGTATTCTAATAACACGAATACAGCCAACTAGAAACAGATACCGACATCTACATTTTTATCACTATGGAATCTACCAATCTCATGTTTATCGATCCGCATATTCACATGACTGCACGGACAACCTATGATTATCTCGTGATGCGAGAGTATGGTATTGTTGCCGTGATTGAACCTTCTTTTTGGTTGGGTCAACCTCGCACAAACCCCGGCAGTTTCAAAGATTATTTTAGCAGTCTTGTGGGTTGGGAACGGTTTAGAGCGTCTCAGTTTGGCATTGCTCATTATTGTACGATTGGTTTGAACCCAAAAGAAGCTAATAACTCGGCTGTTGCTGAACTTGTAATGGATTTATTGCCGATATTTGCCTGTAAAGAAGGTGTTGTTGCCATTGGTGAAATTGGCTACGATGACATGACAGAAACCGAAGATAAATACTTTCAAGATCAACTTGCTTTAGCCAAAGAACTCGATATGTTGGTACTGATTCATACACCGCACCGCAACAAAAAAGCGGGTACAAGTCGCAGTATGGATCGCTGTATTGAACATGGTCTTGATCCGTCTCAAGTGATTATCGATCATAACAACGAAGAAACCGTTGAAGAAGTTCTAGAGCGAGGATTTTGGGCTGCATTTACGATTTACCCAATGACGAAAATGGGTAATGCTCGGATGGTAGAAGTTGTTAAAAAATACGGTACTGATCGCATTATTGTTGATAGTAGTGCTGATTGGGGATTAAGTGATCCGTTAGCCGTACCAAAAACCGCTCAATTGATGCTTGATGAAGGCATTTCTGAGACAGATGTGCGAACAGTTTGTTATCAAAATGCACTCAAAGCTTACAGTCAAAGCGGTCAATTTAAAGAAAGCGATTGGTTAACACCTAAACCTGTTGATCATACAGCACAGTTTGATGGTAATAGCGTATTGCGAGGGCAAAATCCAGATGCAAAAACCCTGCGTGATTCGGTTGTGATTCAGTAGAGACAGATTGAATCGTCATCAATTGTAGAGGCGGGTTCATATCAATTGATTCATGCAAAAAACAACCGATTTAACCCCAAAAATATAGATTTATTCATCCTAGCAAAAAGGGAATTGATTTGAATACAACAATTTTAAGCAATCGTACAGCAGGCTATTTTCAACTGATGCGTCCCCCCAATATTCCCACAGCTTGGGCGGATATCCTAGCCGGATATGCCATTGCGGGGAGTAGCGCCTCTATTAGTTCTTTATTGTGGTTACTCCTAGCAACAACTGGACTTTATGGGGGCGGGGTTGTTTTCAATGATGTTTTTGATGCCGAGTTAGATGCAGAAGAACGCCCGGAACGGCCAATTCCTCGGGGTACAGTTTCATCTCAAGAAGCGACAATATTGGGCGGTTTTTTGTTAACGGTTGGAGTTTTTGCAGCCAGCCAGGTTTCGGGGTTGAGTCTAGTATTGGCGAGTCTAATTGCTGCGGCGACCCTAATTTACGACAGTATAGCAAAACATCACGCTTTGTTCGGCCCGTTAACAATGGGGTTTTGTCGGGCGGGGAATTTATTACTTGGTATTAGCGTTTTACCGACAGTATTTAGCAATATTTTCGAGAATGGATTTTCATTAATTCATCCCACTTATCTCGCCATTATTCCGATTTTGTACATTGGTGCAATTACCGCTATTAGTCAAGGTGAAGTGTATGGGGGAAGTCGTCGCACCGGACAAATTTCGGTTGTACTGATGGGTGTTGTTATTGCTATTTTGTTGGGCTGTGCAATTACATCTGCTCATATGATTAGCGCTTTATTGTTTGTTGCGTTACTAACTTGGCGCATTTTTCCCCCATTTGTTCGAGCGGCGACTCATCCCCAAGCTAACCATATTCGCAGTGCGGTTCAAGCCGGAATATTATCTTTAGTAATTGTCAATGCAACACTTGCTTCTTGCTTTGCTGGCGGACTTTACGGTTTGCTAGTGTTAGCACTCTTGCTTTTGTCAATGGGATTAGTGCGTTTGTTTGCAATGACTTAATATTACAGGTAATAGGCAATAAAAAAATAGATAAAAAAGGATAAAATTTAATGACTTTTACACTTTCTAAGCCCGCTTCTCAACCTGCTGTTTCCAAGAGTTCATCCACTGAGTATGCTTCTCTCAAACAAGAGGTAAAAGTTACATTTAACTATGATGTACATTTTACTCGGGATTTATTTAACCCCGATAATCCTTTACTCGCACAGGTGTTACTCGCAACCGGAGAAGGAACAAAAAAAGCAATTGCATTTGTAGATAGTGGACTCCCTCAACAGACTGAAATTCTGGCTCAAATTCAAGCCTATAGTAAATGCCATTCCTATGCGTTAAACCTCAAACCTGGTTCAACTTTAATTGCCGGGGGAGAAGCGGCGAAAAATAATCCTCAACTCGTTGAAAACTTACAAAAACTGATTTCAGATGCCGAACTTTGTCGTCATTCTTATGTGATTGCGGTGGGTGGCGGTGCAATGTTAGATTTAGTGGGCTACGCCGCAGCAACAGCCCATCGAGGGATTCGGTTAATTCGGGTTCCGACAACAGTTTTAGGACAATGTGACTCGGGAGTGGGAGTAAAAAATGGGATTAATGCTTTTGGTAAAAAGAACTTTTTAGGAACGTTTGCACCCCCAACTTTGGTTTTAAACGATGCCAATTTTTTAACCACATTAGATGATCGAAATTGGCGATCCGGTATTGCTGAAGCGGTGAAAGTTGCACTGATTAAAGATGCTGCTTTTTTTGATTTTATTGCTAATCATACAGAAGCATTAGTCAACCGAGATTTAGATACGATGCAGCAAATTGTTTACCGTTGTGCTAAGTTGCATCTTGATCATATTGCTGGCGGAGATCCGTTTGAAATGGGAAGTTCTCGCCCTCTAGATTTTGGTCATTGGGCAGCACACCGGATAGAATACCTCAGCAATTACCGTCTTTATCATGGAGAAGCTGTGGCGATTGGAATTTGTCTTGACAGCACTTATTCTTATTTGTCAGGTTTGATTACCAAGCAAGAATTGAATGAAATTTTGAACCTGTTTAAAGCATTGGGATTTCGTCTTTATGATGCTGAACTTTCTTCTCACTTCACTTCACCTGAACATTCCCGTTCTCTGTTTCGAGGGTTAAGTGAATTTCAAGAACATTTGGGCGGAGAGTTGACTTTAATGCTGCTCGCAACCATTGGTCAAGGCTTAGAAGTTCACCAAGTTGATTTAGATAAATATCGCCTCGCTATTATGATGTTAAAGGAGGCTGATTTATAATGCAGCTTACTGAAAATAACGCTCACTTAACCTACTGTACAAATATTCATCCTGGTGAATCTTGGCCCGAAGTTTTTGACAACTTAAAACAATATATTCCAGCTTTAAAAAGTCGCTTGAAGACTGAATATTTTGGGATTGGTTTAAGACTTTCTCATCAGGCAACAACGCAACTTAAAGCCTTAGAAATGAGTGAATTTAAGGCTTGGTTAGCCAAACATAATCTTTATGTTTTTACCCTGAATGGATTTCCCTATGGAGGGTTTCATAATCAGGTGGTGAAAGATCAAGTTTATGCACCAGATTGGACAACACCCGAACGAACTAACTACACTAAGCACCTTGCTTATATATTAGCCGAACTGTTACCGGAAGGTGTAAATGGGAGTATTTCAACGCTGCCTCTTTCTTATAAGCCTTGGTTTGACAGTTCATCTGATATCAATGAGGTGTTTAAACACAGTACAATTAACCTGGTTAAAGTTGTTATTGAACTCATTAAACTACATCAGAAAACGGGTAAATTTATTCATGTTGACCTTGAACCCGAACCTAATGGGTTAATTGAGAATTCAGCCGAAGTGATTGATTTTTTTGAGAACTGGCTGTTACCTGTCGGTGGAAAACAACTCGCTGATACACTGAGTCTTGATTTGAATACAGCCGAGAAACTTCTGCGACAACATATTCAAATCTGTTATGATACTTGCCATTTTTCTGTTGTTTATGAAAAGCCATCTCAGGTATTTGAACAGTTTAAACAAGCCGGAATTTTAGTTGGCAAAATTCAAATTAGTGCAGCGATTAAAAATCAGCTTCCTCAAGAGCAATCTAAACGTGATTACCTCGCTGAATATTTACAGAAATTTGTTGATTCTACTTATCTTCATCAAGTCGTTGCTGCTCATGCAGACGGTATTTTACAATCCTATATTGATTTACCCGAAGCACTTCAAGAGTTAAGAGAAACAACGGCTCAAGAATGGCGGACTCATTTTCACATTCCGATATTTAACAAAACTTACGGCGTTTTACAGTCTACCCAAGATGATATTTTAACGGTATTAGATTTGTTGAAAGATTATCCTTGTCAACATCTAGAGATCGAAACTTATACGTTTCAAGTTCTTCCTGAAAACCTCAAAACTGATTTACTCACTTCTATTCAAAGAGAGTATGAATGGGTACTTCAGCATTACCAAGATCATTCTAATCTCTATTCAAACCAACACCAGACTGTTTCTTCTGCTTCAAGTTAATCTCTTTTGAAGATTGTAGTTTTATTCTCAATTAATCCATGCAAAAAACAGTAGTTATTAATATTGTCGGTCTGACCTCTGCGTTGTTAAAAGCAATGCCAAACCTGTCGAAATGGGCGAAACAAGTTAATACCATTAAACCTGTATTACCTGCGGTGACTTGTTCGGCTCAGACAACCTATTTAACCGGAAAATGGCCGAGTGAACATGGTATTGTTGGTAATGGTTGGTATTTTCGTGATGAAAATGAAATTAAGTTTTGGCGACAGTCTAACCGTTTGGTACAGGCGCCGAAAATTTGGGAGATGGCTAAAGAAATTAACCCCAATTGTACGACCGCCAATCTGTTTTGGTGGTACAATATGAATTCGTCGGTAGACTATGGAATTACCCCTCGACCCATGTATCCGGCTGATGGTCGAAAAATTCCCGATATTTACACTCAGCCCGGTGATTTGCGATCGCAAATTCAATCCGATTTAGGTCAGTTTCCGCTGTTTAAATTTTGGGGGCCAGCGACTTCAATTGCCTCTAGCCAATGGATAGCAGATTCTGCAAAATGGGTTGATCTTCGCCAAGATCCGACGCTAACATTGATCTATCTTCCTCATCTTGATTACTGTTTGCAAAGTGTGGGAACAAAACCCGAAGAAATTCAAAAAGATTTACAAGCTATCGATCAAGTTTGTGCAGATTTAATTGACTACTACACTGCAAAAAATGCCAAGATTGTGGTATTGTCAGAATATGGTATTACTCCAGTTTCTCAGCCCATTCATCTGAATCGATTATTGAGGGAAAAGGGTTTATTATCCGTCCGAGAAGAATTGGGTTTGGAATTGCTCGATATGGGTGCTAGTGAGGCTTTTGCTGTCGCCGATCATCAAATTGCTCATATTTATGTGCGATCTGATGCTAATATTTCTAAAGTGCGATCAATCCTCGAAAATGTTGATGGTATTGACTACATTTTAGACAAGGAAGATCAAAAAGCATTTCATCTTAATCATAGCCGATCCGGTGATTTAGTTGCGATCGCTGATCCTCATGCTTGGTTTACTTACTACTATTGGTTAGACGATAAACGCGCCCCAGATTTTGCTCGCACCGTTGATATTCACCGCAAACCCGGTTTTGACCCCGTTGAACTGTTTATCGACCCAAAAATCCCTTTACCCAAGCTAAAAATAGCCTCGACGTTGTTAAGAAAGCAATTAGGTTTTCGTTATTTACTAGACGTTATTCCACTCGATGCTAACCTCGTGAAAGGTTCTCACGGTTGTATTCCACCGAATACCTGTGATCATCCTGTTTTTATTACTCAAAAAGCAGAACCTTCAGAAGAAAACCCTCTGTTACCTACAGACATTAGCCAACTGATTCTTAAAGAAATCTTTAACTAATTAACCCACATTTAAACAAAAAAAATTGATATATCGTCTTGGGTGCGATCATCTATCTAAAGATATAAATTCGGGGTAAAAATGAACGCCCCGATTTTTTTATATTGCCAAATTTCCCCAATTTAGTTATACTCAGAAAGACCTCTTGAACAATCGGGAAAATTTCGGTAAATTTTCAAGGATTGGTCTGAAAAATTCCCAGATGAAGTTTCTTAATAAAATCAATGAAGCTGCAAAATATACTAACAGCATCAGCGACAGTTTTTTCTGTCCTTATTGGTGGGCTTTTTGCCCCCGCTCACGCTTTTAACCCCGCCGACTTAGAGCGAGTCTTAAACGGGAATAACTGTGTAGGGTGTAACCTCGCTGGAGCGAACTTCGCGGGGCTTAACCTGGGTGGTGCAAATTTTCAAGGGGTAAACCTCAGCGATACTAACTTTTCTGGCGTTAACTTAGGTGGTGCTAACTTCGCCGGAGTTGATTTAATTGGGGCGAATTTTCAAGGGGTAAACCTCAACGATACTAACTTTGTGGGAGTCAACCTCAGCAATACGAACTTTGCCGGAGTTGACCTCATAGGTGCTAATTTTTTTGGAGTTAATCTCACCGATACTAACTTTGTGGGAGTCAACCTCACCAATACGAACTTTGCCGGAGTTGACCTAATAGATGCTAATTTTTTCGGGGCTAATTTAACCGAGACTAACTTTGTGGGAGTCAACCTCAGCAATACAAACTTTGCCGGAGTTGACCTGATACGGGCTAATTTTTTAGGGGGTAATTTGACCGAAAGTAACTTTGTGGGAGTCAACTTAAGTGAAGCCAACCTCACCGGAGTTAACCTCACCGACAGTAACTTTATAGGAGTTAATCTCAGTAAAGCCAGCCTCACCGGAGTTGACCTAGCAGGAATTAACCTGATTGGAGTTAATCTAACAGACACACTCCTGAATGGTGAAAAAATCACCGACAAAATGGCAAGCGTCCCCGAACCTTCTTTCCTGGTTAGCCTCAGTATATTAGCAATAGCAGCCGCAGGAAGTCGCCTCAAAAAGAAACTCGACTATTTGCAACAAAAATAGTTTATTTCTATCATAATTAGAGAAAAATTTTTAGTCTGGGTGGGTTGATTTAACTAATTTTTGGAAAAATATATCTTTAGGAAGAACCCGTCCCAACACCGGCGACGGGTTCCGAGGAGACCAACGGTCAAAGATTACTCCGTCGTTTCACGGCGGAGTAATCTTTGACTGATATAAACCCACTTTACCCAATAACAAAATTAATCAACCAAAAATAATATCAATCAGCAGACTGCGAAAGATCGGTGTGATATTCAAAAGAATATTCATAGCAAATATTAGTAAATCTTTTTAATCTATATGCAGAGCGGGTAGTAATACGTTTTCAAAACGTTTGCTTTTGCCTGCAAAAAACTTTTCACTTTAACAGCGTAATTATTGGGTAATAAACCCAATGTGTTAGTCTGCGCTGAAAAATTGTCGCAGTAAAAATTTAAGCTTTTTATTCCATCTGTAAAACTTAGAGAGATCCCATGGCAACATCCGAAAATACATCAACTGAAGATCTAAATATGTCCAATCAGACGACTCAAGCAGGAGGTGGAATGGGTAATGGTAATCCACTTGCCCCGGCAGAAGGCTACGAGTACGACTTCAGCAGCGATTCAGAGACTCCTCAGACCCCGTTTGATCCATTAATTGGGGTTGGGGATATTGATGATCTTGGTGACATCTTTGGAGATCTAGATCCAGAAGATAACCCCTTCGGAGGTAATCCGACAGAGGGCGGTGGAAATTCCTTCGGTGGCGGGAACTCAGACGGCTTCGGCGGTGGAATGGACGACATGGACGAAGATTCCGAAGTACCTGTTGACTCTGATGATGATGCCCCCATGCCTGTTGAACCCGATGGCGGGAACTCAGACGGCTTCGGCGGTGGAAATTCCTTCGGGGGCG
>Ga0207419_1001373_pt1 | contig 18537 bp, 17 predicted proteins | sample ElkSloMetagenome_4_FD_184723 | JGI IMG/M metagenome (GOLD analysis project Ga0207419, IMG submission 184723) | Hot spring microbial communities from Elkhorn Slough, Monterey Bay, USA - MD2A (version 2) | ecosystem: Environmental > Aquatic > Marine > Intertidal zone > Estuary: Microbial mat ...
TTGAATAGTTTGTTGTTACTCAGTACAATACCATCTGAGTCACATCTTCTATTACTTGCTCTTAATTCCGGATGAGGACACCACCATTATAGAAGAAATAGGGAGTCCCGGAGACAGAGAACAAAAAAAATAGGGACGGTTGGCTCAGGATTCTTCACATTGACTTGAAACTGATTCAAGTTTGTCAGCCTGAGCTGATTTGTGCTGCACAATCGTCCCTGTGGGTTAATCTGCCCACCAGAACCGCAGGGCTGTTTCATTCTCAATTAAAAATTGCCGAGGGTGATGGGGTGATGGGGAGAGGTATTTTTTTAACATGAAAAATAGCTTTTTACTAATAAAAATCCTCCCAACCTCCCAACCTCCCAACCTCCCAACCTCCCCACTTCCCAACCTCCCCACTTCCCGACCTCCCAACAAATCAAGTTTAGGGCAACGCGCACGGCCATGACTAGAACCGGGGTTGAGGAACACTCCATCACTCTTTGTAGATTTGTTCAATTAACCAGATTGCACTGAGAATTCCGACAAAATGAGCCACAATCGTATGGGTATTGGCCAGAACAATAAAAATATCCAGGGGTTGAACAAAGTCCCGCACATTTACAGAAGCTTCTAAAATCCCCCGAGGTTGAGACACTGCCTTTGCCAACAAAATCCCATTAATTGCTTCGGCTCCCAATAAAGTCAGGAGCATTCCGACCATATTGGCAATTAAACTCACCCGCATTTGCTTCATAGTTTCGCCGCGACTTGGCCGCCCCGGCTGGGGGCCACGCAGTTGTTGACTCAAGCGGGTATGATAAAAAGCACGATAGGTACTAAACCCCAATACCCCCAGACCTGCAAAAGCAAACAGTAATCCTCCTTCTACTCCTGAACTTCCACCTTGAGTCGGACTTTGACTCGCGACTAAAATCGCAAATAACAGAATAATGCTAGAAACAACAGCCAGCACTAATTGAACCCAAAAACTAATCCAACCCGCTCGACGTAGTGAAAAGGCGACTCGGCGCACGGCTGGGGGTTGCGGTGAAGAGTCAGATTGATTGGACATTGGCTTAGAAAAATGGAATATAAACGAATTGAACTCTGGGGAAAAATAAAGATCCCAATGCAGTCAAACACTCTTGATCAGGATAATTGAAAATAGTCCTATGATAATTGCTAATTATAAAACTTGTAACTCTTGTCTAACAGATTAACACTGGGAATAGTATTCTGTGGTCTATGCTTCGAGAGCGAGAACCTGAGCGTCAGGAGACGCCTCAATCTGATCAAAACTGGCTAAATCCTGATGTATTACAGGCTGCTCGACAAGTTTACCGGGTTTATCTTCGGGTTCACGCCAGACAAATGCGACGACCTGCGGGCGTGATTGTTAACTCCCTGACTCATCAGAGTTGGTTAATTTTCTCCTCCCGACCGATTTTGTTACCCGGAGAACAGTTTATTCCGGTTGAGAACATCGACTCTGAACTGTCTTAGAACGCATTGATCGAACATGGATATTCTACTGACGGGGCTGATTAACTTAATTGTATTTGTTTTGGGAGCTTCGATTGGCAGCTTCCTCAATGTTGTGATTTATCGAATTCCGGCGGGTTTGTCCCTGCTTTATCCCCCTTCGCGCTGTCCGCATTGTTTGACACGCCTGGGTCCGTTTGAAAATGTTCCGCTTTCGGGTTGGTTATGGCTACGAGGGCGCTGTAAACATTGTCATGCTCCGATTTCTATGCGCTATCCCCTTGTAGAAGCCGCCACAGGCTTACTGTTCTTAGGGGTCTTGTGGAATGCTTCAACACCTGTGGAAATGGTCGGATACTGGGCATTATTGAGTTGGTTAGTGGCTTTGGCGTTGATCGATCTCGATACTCTGACCTTACCCAATGGTCTAACCCAATCAGGCTTAGTGGTTGGACTCGGTTTTCAGATCGCTCAAGCTTGGGGACAAGGATGGAACTCGGCGGCGGTGAGTCGTTCTCTGATGGGTGGGATAGTCGGAGCGGTTTTGGGGTTATGGTTATTAGATATCATTGCTTTATTGGGATCGCTGGCTTTAGGACAAACGGCGATGGGGGCTGGAGATAGTAAATTAGCCGCTTTGATGGGAGCTTGGCTCGGTTGGAAATATTTGCTACTGGCGGGATTTATTGCTTGTGCGCTTGGTGCGTTTGTTGGCGGTGGGGCGATCGCACTGGGTTGGTTAGATCGACGACAACCGATGCCATTTGGCCCTTTTTTGGCGATCGCTGCTGGTCTAACCGCCCTTTGGGGTGAGACAATACTATCAGCCTACCTAAACCTGTTTTTCCCAGTCTTGTAAGGGAGAGCTATTTCATTCTCGCTCTAAAATTTGATGAGTGAGGAGATCCGGAGGTGGGGAGATCGGGAGGTGGGGAGATCGGGAGTGGCTATCGGTGTTGGGGGAGATCGGGAGTGGCTATCGGTGTTGGGGGAGATCGGGAAACAGTTCTAACTTCTGACCTCACGACTTCTGAAACCGCCCTGGGTCTTGTAAGGGAGTAAACTTTTTTATGTCTTGGATTACCCTGAGAACAACAGCAATGCGATGGGAAGCTGAGTTGATGGAACAAGTGTTAGCCGCTCACGGCATTCCGGCTCGGATTGTAGACTTGGGCTTGACTTCTTATATGGGTATGGGGAGTCCGGCAGCACTGCAAGTTCAGTCGGCGCATCAGTGGGCGGCTCGTTTGCTGCTCAGTCCAATTGAGGAGGAATTAGAATCAGCAGATTGAATCAAGAAACATTTTAATGAAACAGATCGTTATATTATAAATGATATTTTAGACAGAATAATGAGGTAAACTGACAAATTCAGAAAGCCTCAGGCTTGAGATCAAACATCTAACCGAAAATACTCTTTTAATTAATGTCTCTATTTGATTGGTTTGCAAATCGACAAAAGTCTGTTCCGATTAGCCCAGATCGACAAGAGCGGGAAATAGCGGATGGACTTTGGGTAAAATGTTCTCACTGTGGTGCATTGACCTATACCAAAGATCTACAAGTAAATCTACAGGTTTGCTTAGAATGCGGTCATCATATGCCCGTTAACAGCAGCGAACGTATTCAACAGATCGTTGATCCTCAGACTTGGGTGCCGCTCAATGCTCGATTGTACGCGATTGATGCCCTAAAATTCTATGATCGCAAATCTTATAGCGATCGCCTGCGAGATTATCGTGAAAAAACGGGCCAAACCGATGCGGTACAAACGGGGATGGGTTTAATTGAAGGTGAACCTGTAGCTTTAGGGGTGATGGACTTCCAGTTTATGGGGGGAAGTATGGGGTCAGTGGTGGGAGAAAAACTCACCCGTTTGATCGAACACGCCACCCAAGAGCGATATCCCGTGGTTATTATTTGTGCTTCGGGAGGAGCAAGAATGCAAGAGGGGATGTTGAGTTTGATGCAGATGGCAAAAATTTCGGGAGCCTTAGAGCATCACCGATTAGCCAAACAACTCTATATTCCTGTTTTAACTCATCCGACAACCGGAGGAGTCACGGCGAGTTTTGCGATGCTCGGGGATATTATTCTCGCTGAACCCAAGGCGACGATTGGTTTTGCGGGACGACGGGTGATCGAACAAACCCTCAGAGAAAAGCTTCCTGATAATTTTCAAACCTCTGAGTATCTGCTTGCTCATGGCTTTGTTGATCAGATTGTTCCTCGTCCTCAGCTGAAAAAAACGCTAGCTCAATTAATTCGTCTTCACCGTCTTCCTCAAAAATCCTCTCATTTTGTAGCGAGTCATGTAGAAACGACACCTGTAAGTTCCCGCCATCGTGAAGTCAATTCTATCAGTACCGATGCTTAAGTCTCTCTGTTCAGCCGTGACAGTCGATTGAGGTTGATTGACTCAGAATTAGATTGTCTTGATACTCCCCAGCCCTAAAGGGACGGGGATTCTTGAACAGCCCAAATTCGGACTTTCAAAGGCGCGATCAAAGCACCCCTACTGACTCCATTGAGATTGAAACCCAATTTCGCCGCTACTTTTCTCAAAATATTCGCCGCACCATTGCAGTCGGCATTAATTTTGAAGCCATCCTTAGACCTATATAGCCCACGCTTAACACGTTTCCCAGACTCTTTCCACCCTTCAGCCCTTCGGGTCGGTGCTTCCTTACTCGGAACCTGCGTCCGAGTACCAGCACCGAGTTTTTCACCAAATGTAGGTAGTTCATCAAGGTCTAGAAAACTAGCTTTAGAGGTATAGGATTCTTCGGTTTCAACGAACTGAATGTTGTACCGTTCACAGAGTTGAGCGATACGATCTTTCAGCCTACCAGTCGGGATCTGAACAAACTTTTGATTTGTTTTACTACCAAGATTGATTTCTTGCCGTTGCTCTTTGTTCCAACCAAATACTACAGTTCCGATTCTATTTTCAATGCAGTGATTCAGTACAATCCTAGCCGCTTTGTTAACGGCATCTCGCACCTGCCTATTTCGCTTCTCCGTTATCCCGGATAGCTGCTTTGACCAAAACCCTTGAGGCTGGCTTTCTTTTAGTACAGATAATCGCTTGTTGTACCACTGATTCAAGGATTTGAGATGCAATCCATCAACTATAAATGATGTTCCAACGTTACTCACGCAGGTGATCCAATTATTCAATCCTGGATCGATTCCTAAAACATTAGCGGCATCAACATCAGTTTGCACAGATTCAACCTTGTAGATCAATTCAAGGTAAAACGCGCCGTTTCGAGGCAGGATTCGATACTCACGAATTGTCTTGAATTCTAGGTTTGACGGCATTGGTAAATAGAAAGCATCCAAACCAAACCATGCTTTAACCTGTCTCCCAAGTGGAAATCGCAACCCATTCGGCTTCAGTTTCACATCGGCACTAGGAAATGTGACCAAGTTCAATCCTGGCTTGCGATAGTTTGGCAACTTTGGTCGCTGATTGACAGTGCCTTTTTTGATACCCTTTAAAAGCCCCAAATAGGACTTAAACGATTCCGCTACAGTGGTTAGGCATTGCTGCGACACATGAGAATACATCGCCTGAAAATGCGAGTTATCCTTCAATTCCCGATGCAAATCAAACTTGCTAGGAATCTTGCCAGTCTTGAAATACAACTGGCGAGAAAGATAGGTGCCGCAGTTATGCAATTTATTTGATTCACCGCAGAGGAATTCAAGAATTCCCCGTAGTGATGGGTCTGCATTGATTAGGATTTGCTGACATCCAAACATTATTTTACCTCCTTGTGATACTATACAGCTTACAGTTGTCTAACTCAATATGGAATTAAAATCAAACAAAAATATTATTTACAACTGCCAGTACCACGTTGTTTGGTGCGTTAAATACCGTCGCAAAGTCCTGATAGGAGACGTCGAGGCTAGACTGAAAGAAATCTTGGCTCAAGTAGTCGTTGATGTGAGGTGTGAGCTTGATGAGATGGAGACAGACAAAGACCACGTTCACTTATTGATTAGTTGCGACCCACAGTTTGGTATTCACAGAGTAGTAAAAAGGATGAAAGGTCGGAGTTCCAAGCTATTACGCGATGAATTCCCCGCGCTAAAATCTCGAATCCCTACCCTTTGGACAAATTCATACTTTGTGGCGACGGTGGGAGGTGCGCCGTTGGCAGTGATCAAGCAATACATTAAAGACCAACAATTGGTATAGTTGCTTCCTCCTGTTGGTCGGTCGCATCGCTATCCTTCCCCATGCCTGAAGGCAGGGGCTTGCCGCGCTTTCTGGTCAAAAAGAGGAATTGATCCGAGAATTTGGACTAGGTATTGAGTAAATATATCTAGGAAATGACCGCTGAAATTGAACGCTCAAAGGAGTAAAGTCTCAGTTTAAGCAGCCGAGTAGGTTTTCAGAGTTACCAAGACTTCCTATAATTAGTTTGATTAAAATCTGTTGGAAGCAAATCTCATGGGTTTTGCAGACCTGTCCATCACAGAAATTGCCGAGGATTACAATCTCCCGGTAGAAGCGGTACTCAATCTTTGTGATCAGTTGGGAATTGCTTATAAACATCCTCAGACCCGTTTGGCTTTGGAGGATGCTAAGGCGATCATGTCAAAAATTATCGCCTCTCGTCAACAAGAAGATTCGACAACGCCAGATTAACACGCAGCTAAACTCACAAATTTTGGGGAGAAAGCCAGCGATGGTAACTTGGGGGGAGAAAATCGGATCAACAGGCCATCCTAGAGCCAATAAACGAACTGTGAGCAAACTTTTGACCAAAGAGACATCCTAGAGGATGATTGATCCATGACATTCGATTGTTGGGTGTCTCTGATCAAACGATTGAGAGGACACCAACACTTTCAGATGAGTCGATTTGTATTACAAGGTTCCATAACTAGCACAAGGTTAAGGAGAATTATGCTCAAAAGATACATTTGGCTGGCTGTAGCCACTGTATTTTTCACGTTTCAAATGTTTGTCAATAGTGCCAACGCTATCGAACTAACAGAAGACCTACGGACATTTCCCCTCAACGAACAAGGGGAACCAACTGTTCTAAGTTTAAAAGAGATTAAACAGGGTAAACAACTGTTTAACTATGCTTGCGCTCAATGTCATGCGTTAGGTGTAACTAAAACGAATCCTGATGTCAACTTAAGTCCCCAATCCCTGGGAGGTGCTGTTCCTTCTCGTAATAATATTGGGGCTTTGATAGACTATATGCAAAATCCCACGACCTATGATGGGTTTTACGAAATTTCAGAACTACATCCGAGTACCAAGAGTTCAGATCTTTATCCGAAGATGAGAAATCTCACGGAGGATGATCTGTACTCGATTGCGGGTTATATTCTGCTTGAACCCAAAATTCGTGGGGAACAGTGGGGCGGTGGTAAATACCTGCGTTAAATAACATAACCGGGTTTTGGACTTCGGATTTTGGGTTTTAGAGGTAGCTTGCTTTTCTACAGAGGATTGCATGATTTTGGGGAAAGGTTGGCTGATCTAAGGTCTGAAGTCTGAAGTCTGAACGACCTGATTTTTTAGGGAAAACTAAATTTAATTAACACTCAATGCGATTGATAATTCAAAATTTTTTCAACTTCTTAGTCGTTTTTTTATGGATTGGACTCGGGGTTTTTGCTGTTCATTCCCCGGTTTTAGCTGATGGCGTTGATCCCTATGTCCGTCGCTATTTAGCGAGTCAACCTGTCGAAATACCTGCCGATAATCAAGGTCATACTCAGCAATTTTCGCCGGAAGATATTAATACAGGTAAAATGCTGTTTGAGGCGAGTTGTCTCAACTGTCACGCCGGAGGCGTTAACATTCCTTACCCGACTGTCTCTTTATCTCTCGAAGACCTGAAAGCCGCGACTCCGGCTCGTGATAATATTAAAAATCTCGTGAGTTATTTTCGATATCCACTCAGCTTTGATGGCAGTGATACCAACTATTGGTGTCGTCAAATTTCAGAAAATTGGATGTCTCAAGTGCAAGCTGAGAACTTAGCCGCTTATATTATTCGTTCGGCGCAAGCGGCACCGGGTTGGGGACAAACACAAGAGGCTAACGAACTCCCGCCTGAATTTAGAATGTAGATTTAGACGATAGAGTTTTAATCTCTGGGTGGCTGATTCTCGTCTTGACCTGAAATGATCCCCAAAAATGGCAGAACACAGACAGATTACCCACCGACATTAATGTAAACGTGTCAGTGAATGTTAACGATCTTAAGCATTTTACCAAAAATTGCCGTAAAGCCCCTACCTTCAGGTATGGGGATATAAGGCTCTTTCTAATGCTATAATAACTCTACTGGCAGGGTATTCAACCAGTTTAAAAACCCAGCATCTAATCGATGCAATGAACCTTGAAAACTTAAGGTACGGGGTTCTTGCCAGGAATGCTTTGGCCATATAAAACCTTAAAGCACCAAGTACAGAGAATCAAGCATTTTTTTCTCAAGTACGGTAGGGCATACCGAAACTATCTCTGAAATGGGATGAACGACTGGGGAGACGAACCCCTCTGGAGTAGGTTAGGAAACTAGCTTGGTGTAAGGGTTGTCAATGAATCAGTAATCCAAAGCCGTGAGGCTTGGAGAATCCCCTTTCTTTAGAAATGGGGAGTATGTCAAATCATTTGTGACGCCCCTAATCTAAATTTTTCGCCTAAAATCAAGGTCAGGATAGAAACTAAAGCTAAAGTTTAGGAGTTCACTGTGATCTTAAAGACACTATTTAAAGACTCTACAACGACCGATACAACGCCCTTCAGTCCAGATGAGTTTAACGCTCATGTGATGAATACCTATGGACGTTTTCCCCTGGCTCTAGAACGGGGTGAGGGGTGTCGTCTTTGGGATACGGATGGACGAGAATATTTGGACTTTGTAGCGGGAATTGCAACTTGCACGCTTGGACACGCTCATCCGGCGTTGATTGATACCGTCACCCGGCAGATAAAGACGCTGCATCATGTCTCCAACTTGTATTATGTTCCCCCCCAAGGAGAACTCGCCCAATGGCTCACCGCTCATTCTTGCGCTGATAAAGTCTTCTTTTGCAACTCGGGTGCCGAAGCCAACGAAGGGGCGATTAAACTCGCTCGGAAGTACGCTCACGACAAGTTAAATATTGCTGACCCGGTGATCATCACTGCTCATTCTAGCTTTCATGGTCGCACCTTAGCAACGATTACGGCGACGGGACAACCCAAATATCAAAAAGGCTTCAGTCCGCTTGTTCCGGGGTTTGCCTACGCACCTTACAACGATATTACCGCTCTAGAAGCGACTATTGCTGAACTTGATAGTAATGAACGTCGAGTCTCGGCTATCATGCTCGAAGCCCTGCAAGGTGAAGGGGGAGTTCGTCCGGGAGATTTGGCTTATTTCCAAAGAATTCGGGAAATCTGCACCGAAAAAGGCATTTTGTTGATTCTTGATGAAGTGCAGGTGGGAATGGGTCGTAGTGGTAAACTTTGGGGATATGAAAATCTGGGTATTGAACCGGATATTTTCACTTCTGCGAAAGGACTGGGTGGCGGTATTCCCATCGGGGCGATGCTTTGTAAGTCGTTTTGCGATGTGTTTGAACCGGGAAATCATGCGAGTACCTTTGGCGGAAATCCCTTTGCTTGTGCGGTGGCGCTGTGTGTTTGTCAAACGGTTGAACAGCAGAATCTTTTGGAGAATGTTCAACAGCGGGGTGAACAACTTCGCAGTCAACTTCAGTCGATAGCGACTCAATATCCTAACTTAATTGTAGATGTCCGAGGTTGGGGTTTAATTAATGGTTTGGAACTGAATGCAGAAGCCGAATTAACTTCAATTGAAATTGTTAAAGCAGCGATGGAAGAAGGTTTACTGTTGGTTCCGGCTGGCCCGAAAGTGGTGCGGTTTGTTCCACCTTTAATTGTGAGCGAAGCTGAAGTTAATCAAGCTGTTCAAATGCTAAAAACAGCCCTGTCAAAATTGCTTGAATCTAAGTAATTTTTCTCAAAAACATAGTAGGGGCGCAAACCGCAGCGCCCTTTTCACTATCCGCCATTTATAGTTAAATCAAACTCCACAAGTCGTTAATCTCACTTTAGTTTTAAAAGAGATTGATGATACTGAAGTAAAGTCATCCGATGACTAACGCTAATATAGGTAATATTAAAAGCTTGCAGTTCTTGATAAAGTAATGCTTCATTCTTGAGATCTAAAGCGCTGGTGGCTTCGTCTAAAACTGCGTAATCAGGTTGATAGAGAAATAAACGCGCAAAAGCTAAACGCTGTTGTTCTCCTGTAGATAAGATTCGACTCCAATCAGCAATTTTATTTAATCCTTCCCATTCTTCTACTAACTTTGAAAGATTGACTTTTTGCAAAATATAATATAATTTTTCATCAGAAATGTCTCGTTCTACTTGAGGATAAAGTAATTGATAGCGCAAAGAACTTTGAAAGACATAAGGACGTTGCGGTAAGAATAAAATATTGTCACGTTTGGGTCGAAAAATGACTCCCTCTCCAGATTTCCATAACCCTGCTATTGCTCGTAAAAGAGAACTTTTACCCACTCCACTTGCTCCAATAATTAGGAGATTTTCTTGAGAATAAACAGAAAAGGATAAATTTTTGATAATTGTTCTTTGATGATCGGGCGTTTGTAAGGTGAGATTTTCACAAGCGATGTGAGAACTTTCAACAATTTTAATTTTCCTTTGGTCTGAATTGCGAATTGGTGAAGTTGTGATTAAGGTTTTAAGCTGTTCTAAACGGTTAATAGTTGCTCCTAAAATGCTAAGTTTATCCAGTTGAGCGATCATTAACGTTAAAGCAATTAAAATCGTTTTAAATGCGGTTCCTGCTTGGGTAACAACTCCGACTTCCAGTTCTCCCGACACGATCTGAGGAGCGAGAATTAAACCGGGAACAATAAATGTTATATATTGGTAACTGTTTTGAAAAAGGTTAAGATAGAGTTGCCATTGAATTAAAGATTTAAAATTGATAAAAACGAGCTTAAATCGATTCCATACTTGATTAAATTCTTGGTGTTGACCTTGATAAAAAGCAATGGATTCTGCTTGTTCTCGAATATGAATGAGTCCATAACGTAAGTCGGCTTCTCTTTGCAGTTGCTCAAGGTTTATTCCGACTAAAATGCGACCAAAAAATAACGTTGCAAATAAAGTCCCGATCAGCGAATAACTCACGAGAAAAATCATTAAAAACTGGGAAATTGTCCAGAGTGTACCTGTAAAGGCGATCAGTTGGAGAACAGAATCTAGTAAAATAGAAAATAAAATTACTGACTGTTGTGTGAAGGTTTTAATATCTTCGGATATTCTTTGATCGGGATTATCAATTTCATAACTTTCGCTAATGAAATAAAATGTCGAGTTTTCTAGATAAGTATTAAGAAAGTAATGGGTTAGCCATCGTCGCCAATAAAGGCTTAATTTTGCTTGACAATAAACTTTGAGTGAACCGCAGAGAGTACCGATAACAATCACCCCGACGAAGATCAGTAATGCTTGTTGAAAACGTTGAGTATCTTGGGCGACGAGTGCGGATGTAATTTCTCCTAAAAATATAGCGACAGCCACTAATAAACCTGAGACAATAATTGATAAAATTATAATTAAAACTAAAATTAATATAGCACCCCATTTTTCTGAAGAGAACCAGTACAGATGAGTCACTGACCACAATTTTTTTAAAAGCTTTAAGTTAATGTTTTTCATACTTAATTTTAGGGGTTTGAGTCAGAACAATAATAGTTCTGGGAAGCCATTAAACGCCAATTGAAGTTTTCTGAGAGTTCTAACACCTGTTGATGATATTTTAAGAGTGTGGAACGATGACCAACACTGATCAAGTTAATTTCTATTTTTTGCAAATATTGATAGAGTAATTCTTCATTTTCTTCGTCTAATGCACTGGTGGCTTCATCTAATATTGCATATTGGGGTTGATGTAATAGTAATCTCGCAAAAGCTAGACGTTGTTGTTCTCCGAGTGAAAGCACCTGTGACCATTTGATAACCGAGTTTAACCCCCCAAATTGAGTAGAAATATGAGGTAAATTCACCTGGTTGAGAACATGAAGTAATTGTTCATCGTTATAGTGACTTTCTGAATGAGGATAGAGGAGTTGTTGACGTAAAGATCCTAAAATCATATAAGGACGTTGGGGAAGAAAAAACATTTGTTCTCGTTGGGGTCGAGTGATTTTTCCTTCTCCTGAAGTCCATAAACCAGCGATCGCACGCAGTAAAGAACTTTTCCCGACTCCACTAGCTCCGGTAATTAACAAAGATTCGTTTGATTGAATAATTAGGGATAAGTTTTGAATTAAAATCTTTTGATAATCTGGAGTTTTTAAAATAAGATTTTCGATGTTAAACTGTTGACTTTCTTGGATTTTTATGGTTTGTTTATAAAAAAGTTTATCGGAATTATTGAGGGCTTGATTTAAGATAAATAAACGGGTCGCTGAAGCAGCTAAAGCACTTAATTGTTCTAATTCATTAATAATCAGACTGAGTGCAAACCAAATTCGACCAAATGCAGATTCAGACTGAGCAATTACCCCGATTTCTAATTGTCCTGATAAAAGACTCGGTGCAAGAATAATTACTGGTAAAATAAAGGTGATATATTGTAGGCTATTTTGAAATAAACTAAGATTAAATTCCCATTTAATTAATCGGCTAAAGTTTTGATAAACTTGTAAAAATCGATTATATAGTCCTTGGGATGTTTGAGATTGACCTTGATAGAGTGCAATTGCTTCAGCATGATCTTGAAGATGAACTAAACCATAGCGGAGTTCGGCTTCTTTTTGGAGTTGAACATAATTAATTTTAGCTAAATTCCGAGCAAAAACAACGGTAGCAATTAACGTCCCGACCAAAGCATACAAAACCAAAAATAGAGTTAAAAAATGAGAAATAGACCATAACAAGCCGATAAATAAAATCAGTTGGACGACTGCATTAAAGATTAAAACTAAAAAGTAGAGAGATTGTTGAGTAAAAGCACGAATATCTTCAGAAATTCGTTGATCGGGGTGATCAACTTCAGAGTTGGTATTCAGGTGATAAAAGGCTTGATGGTCTAAATATCGTTCTAAAAAGTTGCGAGTCATCCAACGCCGCCAATGTAGGCTTAAATTGCTTTGAATGTAGTTATTGAATGCTAAACTGGGAACACCGATTAAAATTAAACCTAAAAAAAGCAAGGTTGCTTGTAGAAATCGACTGTAATTTTGCTCGGCAAGACCCGATAAAATTTCCCCTCTTTGTAAGGTTTCTAAAACCAGAAAACCACTGCTTATAATAGATAAAAAAATCAGCAGTAACAGCGAACGTCTGGCTTTTCTTTTCTCCCCCGAAAACCAATAGGGTTTAGCAATTAACCCAAATTGCTGCCAAAATTGAGTGTTGAACTGATAATTCATCTAAAAGGTGACTCGGTAATTAAAACTAATGGTTCGACCTCGACCCGGACGACGGTTATCATTACTCGTTCCGCCTAAAACTTGCGACTCAACGGGGAAATAAAAGTTATCAAAAATATTTTCAACTCCGATATTCAGCGACCCAGGGCCGATTTGAATCGTGCTAATAAAATCGACAACGGTATAACTCTCGACCGGAGAGGAATCAATATCATCATCAAAGGCTCTTTCGCGATCGCCAACCACGATTAATTGTAAACGATTAAACCAACCTTGTATAAATTCACTTTCTACATAAGCCGTAACTTTCAAAGGCGAAATTTCTGTACTGGTAATTGCTAAATAATCTCCCTCATCTTCGATATCAACTTCACCTTCTTGCCAACTCACAGTTCCCCCTAAACGTAACTTATTAAAAGGTTGCCAATCAACGGTTGCTTCTACCCCATAGATGCGTCTGGGTGCGCGTACAGGTAAGAATAAACCATCACCCCGATCAACAGAAACTACCCCAAATTGTGAATCATTATAAAAACCTGCAACAGTAAAGTCAAAACTTGACCAAGTTCCTCGCACTCCGAGTTCATAATTGCTCACTTTTTGAGGTTGGAGTTGGTCAACGTCTTCAGAAATTGAAAATCCTTCTTCTGGAAAAGTCAGTAACTCGCTAAATCGTTGTAAGGAAAACCCCTGAGAAAAGTTAACAAAAACATTAAATTGATCGGTGATTTTATAAACTGTACCCACGTTAAAAACAACGTTATTAAAGTTTAAATCGCCGCCTTCAACTTCCACCTCCTCAAAGCTGGTATAATCGGGAATACTCACGTCAAAACTTGAATAACGCGCACCGCTATTAATCACCCAATCATCGCCGAGTTCCCACTTAAATTGACCAAAAATCCCTAATTCTCCAATGGTGTATTCCGGGATAAATGTTCGCTCCTCAATTTTGCGAATCACTCGACCGCCACTTTCGTCAAACTCGTCTGCATCGATAATATCATAGGTGTTACTGGGTCTATCGTGTTTATAATCTGCTCCCCAAAATAAACTCGCTCCGGTAAATAAAGGGGTATTAATTTGTAGACGTCCGCCCCAGTTTTCGACATCAATTTGACTCACATAAACCTCTTGCAGCAAGACTCGACCATCTTGAACCCCTTGAGATTCAGGTTTAGAAGTGTAGTAAGCTTGAAGCTGAACTTGACTTCCAAAAAATAAATCGTCATGGCTATAAACCATGTTTGCTAAAGTATTACGATTAAAAGCTGGATTTGTATCAATAAAATCTTGATTGCCCACTTCTATTGCTCTGGCTTTACTGGTTCCAGCGGGAAGATCATTAACACTTTGATCGAGAATTAAATTATTTTCTACTCGCTCATTATAGTAATAGTTTAAGGTGAAATTGAGTCGTTGTTTTTCGGTAAAATAAATCCCTAAACTGGCTAAAGCATTAAAGGCTTCACTTTGGTCGAGGGGGCGAAAATTAAAAATCGGATCTCCTTCGCCATCATAATAGGTTTCTGTTCGCTCTCGGGAAAAATTTACCCGAAAACCTACTTTGGGCGAAATTGCTCCTGATAGAGAATATTCCAGAATATTTCCATCACTATCTCCCTCAAAAAACGAATCATCTGCACCGGACAAATCAACTCCAGCTCTGACATTCGTAACAGGTACTTCCGAGGGTTTTCGAGTAACAAAGTTAATCGTTCCGCCTGTTGCTTCTGAACCATAAACGGCGTTAGGGCCGCGTATAACCTCTATTCGTTCAATCGCATCGGGGGAAATATTTAAAAATGAACCTCGAATTCCGTTAGAATCAATCGGTACACCATCAATTAAATAAGAAGGCGGACGTCCTCGCAAGGTTCCATTTTGGTTTCGTTGTAAATCGGGGGGTGAAAATCCGGGAACTTCCCGAGCGAGAATTTCTCTTAAATTAATCGATAAATTTCGCTGCTGTTCGATTTCTTCTCGTTCTATAATGGTAATAGATCGAGAAATATCATCGGGGCTTTCTTCGGTTCTGGTGGCGGTAACGGTAATTTGAATAACTTCTTCGGGAGTAACGCTTAAAACTAAACCCGCATCACTCGGATTAACGTTTACAAACGGAATGGCATCTTGTCCAACAATAATAACTTGAACGCGATTATTTGCGATTTGTTGGACTCGCACAGAAATAATTCCTGTGCCTGGATTTTCGGCTTGAAAATCTCCCCCACCGGGCAAAGCTAAAACGGCGTTTGAAACTTCGGCGGTTAGGGTATTTCCCTCAATAGAAGTTGAGGTTTGCAGCGCTGTTGGATTGGCGGTTTCTAAGACAATATCTACGCCTCCGGGTGTGGGATTTAAACTCACTCCGGTAATTTCTACAACTTCTGATTCGGCTTGGGTAACTTCAAAATTTTGAGGGGGAGGGGGAGAGAATTCGGAAAACAGATATTTAGCTTCTGTTAAAGGTTCTTCTACTTCTTGAATTGTTGAAAATTCTGATATTTCTGGTTTATATAAACTAAGAGTTACTGGGGAATTTGGTGTTGATGATATGGCAGGTTTTTCTGATCCTTCTTGAGGTTGGGATTGACAGTAATTTGTTGTTTCCTCCTCGGAAAATGAACTCACCGAATCGGATGTCAATTCTTCAGCTTGGTGATTGCTTTCTTCTAGTAAACAAGTGGACTCAGCAAAAGCAACGGGCATGACTCCCATACTCATCAAGGTAGCAAAGACAAATGACAGGTAATTTTCATCGAATTTCATCAGAAAAACTTGAGGCTGCTAAGTCCACAAAACTAACGCTAACAATGGAATTTGGAAAGAAATTAGAGAGAAAATAGAGGTCTATTTTTTCGGGAAATTCTATCTCTCTCAACAACAAGATTTAAAGTTTAAAACTGTACGGAAATGATGCGACTGGATAAATCTTCGGGGGTTTGATTGACCACAGAAGCCAACACCTCGCCACTGGCTGTTGAAACTTCTGTGTAGTTTACCGAACCTGCGGCATTAAATAGAGAAGGGAGATTAAACACACCTTGTCCTGCTAAATCTGCCAAACCCAAATCAAAAGGTAACAACTCTAAGGTGTCTTCCAAATTAATACTTTCCTCACTAAAGGTTAGACTACCTGCGGTTAATCCTCCGGCTAATCCAATCAAATCGCTGTTTTCAAAATCCAGGATAAAATCACCAAATTGATTGGATGCGATCGCCCCTTCCGAAGTCAAAACAAACACATCTGCCCCTTCATTTCCGATCAGATAATCTTCTCCTTTATCACCAGAAAGGGTATCATTTCCGATGCCACCCACTAAAGCATCTTGCTCTTGACCTCCGAATAATAAATCATTACCATCGCCGCCATCGAGGTTATCTAACCCTTTGTTCCCATACAGGGTGTCATTGGCTTGCTGTCCAAATAGTTCATCTTCTCCTTGACCTCCAAACAGGGTGTCACCCCCCCCACTCCCGGATAGGGTGTCTCGATCTTCATTTCCATTCAACAGGTCGTTACCCGCTGACCCGGTTACACTGTCATTGCCTGCTAAAGCCACTAAACCTCCTGGTGAGTTGGCAAGCTGTCCGGGAAAGACGGTGAAAACATCGGGGCCTGTCGTCAGTTGTAAAATGTTACCGGATGGGTCAAAGCTACTACTCATGGTTAAGAATTTTTCTCAATTAATAAAACAGGTTAGATTATAGCGGACTCGATATAAAGCCCATCAAGACGGGTTTATTGTTTGTTAGTCGATAACAACAGTGATAATTACACTAGAGTCTAAATGAGATTAAATCTTTTTAACAGAATTAAACTCTCGGAACTTTCTCCAGATTATTGTCAGCTATTCTCAAGTTATCCAAAAACTTAATTAACGTTTAGTCTCATTTAGTCAGACTATTTCTGCTCTATATAGCAGTTGAGCTGAATTGATTGAGAGCCGATATTAACCCAACCCGTTCACTTTTGGGTCAATGACGAATAACCGCTACAATTCAGTCACAGTATTAGTTTTAGCTAGTTTTTGCCCGCCAGATAAAACCCGGAACGGTTTACTTGACTCGGCAAAAATAGAGTTTACCGATTCTTCTTCATCTTGTCAACTGCTAGTCAATCTTAAAATCTTATTGATAACTCTTTTCATCTAAATGAGATCGTGGTATAACGTTAGGCATCCGTTAGCAGTTTCATTGTCTACCTCAAAAACCGAATTCCATGGAAGTTAGTCGTTTTGTACAAGACGCAGGTATTGTGGCGTGGCCATTGCTTGTGTTTTCAGTGGTAGCGATCGCCCTGGTGATCGAGCGAGGTTTTTTTTGGTTTCGCATTTGGCAGCGTCAGAGTCAAGTCGTGCGAGATGCCCTCAAACTCTACAAGTCCTATCCCCAACAGGCGATGGATCTTCTGCAACTCAATGCCGATCTTCCGATCGCGAGAATTTTTCTCGAAGCCCTCGAACTTGAAGATCCCAACCCCGAAGAATTTCGGATCGCGATCGAAAGCGCAGCCCAAGCAGAAATTCCCGTTTTACGGCGCTTTAATACCGTCTTTGACACCATTATTGCCGTTTCTCCATTACTCGGATTACTCGGAACCGTTTTAGGACTGATTACCGCCTTTTCTTCTCTGCGAATTGGTGATATTGGAGGCAGTAGCAGCACAGGTGTAACGGGAGGGATTAGCGAAGCTTTAGCCTCTACGGTAATCGGGTTAGTCGTAGCTATTTTTACAGTGTTATTTGCCAATACTTTTCGAGGCCTTTATAAACGACAAATTGCCCTCATCCAAGAATACGGAGGTCAACTCGAACTGCTTTATCGTCGTAAATATGAATATGATAAATTGCGAGATAATGCCCTGGTTCATAAAGTCTAATTGAAACCTGAAACCCATTAAAAATTTTGTCAGCCTGATCACCAGTGAAATTATGCTCAATCTCATCGATGACGACCTTGATACTCCCGCAGAAATTAACATCGTGCCGATGATTGATGTCATTTTCTCAATTTTGGCATTTTTTATCATTTCCACCCTATTTTTAACCCGCTCCGAAGGATTACCCGTTAACCTGCCCAAAGCCTCAACTTCTCAACAACAAAAAACCGAACAAATCGCCATCACCATTGACAGTGAGGGAGAAGTTGCCCTCAATCGCGAAAGCATAGAAATTGCACAACTCGAAAATTCATTGCGACAACTCATCCCCAACAATGACAGTCGAATTGTGATTTTAAATGCAGATGAAGCGGTTAATCACGGAAAGGTTGTAGAAGTCATGGATCAAATTCGGCGAGTCGAAGGGGCAAAACTCGCGATCGCCACCAAAAAACCCGATTCTGAATAAAATCAGGGTTAAAAATTCCTCCTTCTTTCTGAATCGTTTTTGGAAAATTTTCAGTTATGAGTCTCTCAGAAACCTGCCTAGAACAGCGAGATAAAGACCAGCAAAAGGTGAAACTTTGGATCATCGGAGGTCTAGTTGCATCAGCCATCTTTCATGGCGGACTACTGGCTTTGGCATTTAGTGGTTTTCTGGATAGAGAACTCGAAATTACTGAAGTTGATGCTATCGAATTTATCGTGATAGAAGAAGAGGT
>Ga0207419_1001374_pt1 | contig 18513 bp, 19 predicted proteins | sample ElkSloMetagenome_4_FD_184723 | JGI IMG/M metagenome (GOLD analysis project Ga0207419, IMG submission 184723) | Hot spring microbial communities from Elkhorn Slough, Monterey Bay, USA - MD2A (version 2) | ecosystem: Environmental > Aquatic > Marine > Intertidal zone > Estuary: Microbial mat ...
GCCACGCGTTTCGCCACAGTTTTGCGACTCACCTGCTGGAATCTGGCTCAGACATACGAACGATTCAACAACTGCTGGGCCATTCGGACGTGCGCACGACGATGATCTATACCCATGTAGTGCAGCGAGGCGCGTTGGGCGCCCGCAGCCCGCTGGATCGAGACTAAAGAGTGATTAAAGGCTGTGGTGAGTCTCTCGCTGAAGATCGGCGAAGACTTGTTTTACAGCTGCATTCGCTCCAAGAAAATAATCAAGCGGCATCAACAATACGGTCAACGACCTGTGTCGGCAACTCAATCGACTCGAAGAAGGCTTTCGGGTACAGATAGTCTTCGCCGGATTCATCGATGACCCGCAGTTGGTCATGCGAGTCTGCATCTGCATCGACGATGACCTCGTACAGTTTTCGTACTTCCAGCGACACTTCATAGCCAGAGTTATCCGTACAAACAACAAATTGATGATGAGCCATGATTAGTGATCCAGATATCGCTTGATTTTGAATTCCCGCTTTCCGATCCCGGAAGCTTCATACCAGTGAATTTCAGCTGTCCGTAGCGTTCCATCACTTAGCCTGACTTGAGCAATCCCTTTGCGCTTTCGCCAGCTCCCGGCACCGTACTTTTTCCTTCATCGCTGAAGTTCACGAATTCCGGAACCTCGTGCAATGGTTTCGGCGTCTTGTATCTCGCAAATGATTTCGAAATACATAGCGTTATCCTAGCCTGATTCAGACAAGGCAGTAAAGAGTAGAGTTTAAAGTGTAGCGAACACACGACTGGCAGCATCAATCGTCTGTTGAATCTCCTCTTCACCGTGCATGCTGGATACGAAACCGGCCTCGAACGCCGATGGCGCCAGGTACACGCCGGCGTCCAGCATGCCGTGGAAGAAGCGTTTGAAGCGATCGATATCGCAAGCAGCGGCCTGCTCGAAGTGCTCGACCTGATCAAGCTCGGTAAAGAACAGGCCGAACATGCCGCCGACGGCGACCGATGCCATCGGCACGTTGGCCTCGTCAGCGGCCTGCTTGATACCTTCGACCAGGGTTTGGGTTTTCTGGCTCAAGTCATCGTAGAAGCCGGGCTGCTGGATCAGCTCAAGATTGGCCAGACCGGCGGCCATGGCAACCGGGTTGCCGGACAGCGTGCCGGCCTGGTAGACCGGACCTTCCGGCGCGATTTGCTGCATGTATTCGACCTTGCCGCCAAACGCGCCGACCGGCATGCCGGCGCCGATGACCTTGCCGAAGCAGCTCAAGTCCGGCTCAACGTTGTACAAGGCCTGGGCACCGCCGAGGGCGACGCGGAAGCCGGTCATGACTTCATCGAACAGCAGCGCAGCACCATACTGATCGCACAGTTCACGTAAGCCCTCCAGAAAGCCCGGACGCGGCGGGATGCAGTTCATATTGCCGGCCACCGGCTCAACTGCAACGCAGGCGATGTCGTCCGGATACTGCTCGAACAGGGCCTGGACAGAATCCAGGTCATTAAAGCGCGCGTTCAGGGTGAGCGCGGCCAGTTCGGGCGGCACACCGGGCGAGGTCGGCACGCCCATGGTCTGCGCGCCGCTGCCGGCCTTGACCAGAAAACTATCGGCGTGGCCGTGATAGCAGCCTTCGAACTTGATGAATCGGTTGCGGCCTGTTGCTGCACGCGCCAGGCGCAGCGCGCTCATGGCCGCCTCGGTGCCGGAGTTGACCATGCGCACGCGATCCAGCCCTGGCACGAGCTGACAGATTTTTTCGGCCATGGTGACTTCATCCGGGTTCGGCGCGCCGAAGCTCAAGCCGCGGCTGGCTGCTTCCTGCACCGCCCGAATAATCTCGGGATGCGCGTGCCCGCAGATCATCGGGCCCCAGGACCCGATGTAGTCGATGTAGTCCTTGCCGTCGACGTCGGTCAGATAGGCGCCCTTCGCACTGCGAAAGAACACCGGATCGCCGCCGACGCCATTGAAGGCTCGGACCGGCGAATTGACGCCGCCCGGTATTCGGGCCTGGGCTCGAAGAAACAACTCGCTGCTGTGACTCATAACACTTACTCTTTTTCTAGAAACAGTTGATCAATCGACATCTGGCCGTTCATTTGGATCAATAAAAAAATCGGCATACGCACGGGCGACAGCACCTGGATCACTGGCCTCGAATACATCCGTGATCACCGCAAGGCTGTCGGCACCGGCTTCGACGATCTCCGGCGCAGACTGCAGTGTAATGCCGCCGATAGCGACAATGGGTGTATGCAGTGCGCCCGCCTGGCTGATGACTTCGAGCGGACAGTGCACGGCATCAGGCTTGGTCGGCGATGGGTAGATACTTCCGAAGGCCAGGTAATCCGCGCCCTGCTCGGCCAGCGCCCGGGCGCGGTTCAGATCGTTATAGCAGGACACGCCAATCAATTGCCCGGCATTCAACCGGGCCCTGGCCTGCGCAACGCTGGCATCATTGCGCCCAAGATGAACCCCGTCCGCGTCGATGGACGCGGCCAGATCGACATCATCATTGATGAACAACAGCGCTGAATATTGCTTGCATAGTGCCTGGATGGCTTTAGCGCTGCGCGGATCGGCCTGCGGTTTGGCGCGATATTGCAGCAACGATGCACCGTTCGAAACCACCGCTTCGACCGCCTCAAGCAGCGCATTGCCGGTAAGACGGGCCGGCGTAATCGCATACAGGCCGTTGACGCGCTGTCGGCGTTGCGATCTCAACATCTGGGCGTCATGGTTCATCTACAATTCGAGACCTGGTTTCAACGGAAGCGAGTGAATGTCTGAAAGTGCAGAGTACAAAAAATGGATGTGCGTCGTGTGCGGCTGGATCTACGACGAACAGGCCGGCGACCCGGACAGCGGGTTGGCACCCGGTACCAAATGGGACGAAATTCCCGAATCCTGGGTTTGTCCTGACTGTGGCGCCGGCAAAGAAGACTTCGAAATGGTGGAATTCTGAGCGCTGATTACTCAGCGACTGCTTGCCCTGGGCAGTGAAAGCAATCCACTCCGATAGCATCCATTCGTCTCCAGCAGGAACCAACGCGCCATCGGGCCACAGGGCCCGGGCGTGAACCGCTCGACATCCGGCAGACTATTGACCGCAGTGGACGGTGCCGCAAGGCATTCGATCGACTGGTCCTGAGCCGGTTCCATCCTGCGACGAAACCGTTGGTGAACGTGCCCGAAGGCGACGAATTTCAACCCGCGATGGCCTGCCAGCGCCTGCCAGAGCCGTTCGGGCTGACGCAGCGGTACGCGATCGATCCAGACCGAGACCGGCACCGGATGGTGGTGCACAAACACCGCAATCGGCTGGTCCGGATCCAGCCGGGCTAGAGGCTTGAGCCGTGCGGCATCCAGCTCGCCATCCGGCCGACCCGGCCAGGCGGAATCCAGCAGCACAAGCTGCCAGCCATGCAGCTCCAGTATCGGCCCCGGTTCGAACCCGGCATGGTCCATGATGGGCTGCATCACCCTCCGGTCGTCATGGTTGCCCGGCAACCACGCCACCGGCAGCTCGAACTGCTGGACCCAGTCAATCAGGCGCCGATAGCTTTCGGACGACCCATCTTCCGACAGATCGCCGGTCAGCATTAACTGGTCAGGTGAAAAGGCGCGCACGGCCTCGGCAAAACGCGCCAGATTCCGATCGGCGGACTGGCCGCGATAGGCTTTGTGCGGTTCAGCCGAAAGATGGCAATCGGACAGCTGCAGCAAGCGCAGGCTCATGGCCTGCGCTTGTCAACAATATCCAGGAACATCTCTGCATCGGCCGAGTACGGGTGACTGGGCCCGGCTTCCAGCACGTGATTGAGATGCTGGTCGGCCAGGTCCAGATTGTTCTCGAGTATGTACTGCTGGCCGAGGAAATGATGCGCACTGACCTTGGGCAGAATCTCGATGCTGTTGTTCAGCATCTCGATGGCCTGGTCACGTCGCTTCAGCTGCGCGTGGGCCCAGCCCCAGTAGTAGTCACCGTGAATGATCTCGCCATGATCGGCCTCGATGCGGCGAAAAATTCGTTCTGAATAATACGGGTGCAGGTTATGCAGATCCAGTTCAGCCTGCAGCAACGAAGTCTCGTAGGTGCGCCCGAGTTCGCGCATGGCATCCAGGCTGGCACGATAGGCCAGGATGAGTTCGCCAAGACTGATCTGGCGACGCACTTCGGCGAATCGCTCATAGCCGAAGCGATTGTTGTAGTGATCGATCAGCAATCGAGCCCATTCCGGATCAATGCGGTTTTCTTCGTTGGCCGCAATGGACCCGTCGATCCCCGTGCGTTCAAGCCAGGGCGCTAACGGCCAGGCCTGCTGCAGTTGCCCGGCCAGCGTGCTCAGTGCGGCGGGCTGGTAACCGGCCGCTTCGAGCAGCGGCTGCACGACGCTAGAACAGTCGGCCGATCCACAGCCTCGCAGCACGGCCTGATTGAACAGGCTTGCATTGGCATTCAAGCGATAGTCGATATAACGCGTCATCAATTCGCTGTTTTCTTCAAATGCAACCAGTTGCTGGCGATCACGCTGACGCCAGGATTGGCTCGCAGCAGCACATTGATGCAGGGCGATCGCCAGCACGCCCGCCATCTCGTCTGCATTTTCAATCCAGGACAGCAGGCCTTTGGAAACAAACAGGCGCCCGCCTGCAATGCAGCCGGCATCGGCATCGGGCTCTGCGGTCACGACCAACGTAAACGGACGCTCGGCAGCATCCGGCAGGAACTGCGCCGCGAGATTATCAAGCACACCGTCCATCAATTGCTGAAGTTCAGGCTGCAGTTCGATTGGCGCTGCATGCGCCAGGTCAAAGCGGGGGTACAGGCTGTCGATGGCGGCAGCCTGGTCTTGTTCACTGAGCACGATGCGCTGGGCCTGATCCGACTGGCAGGCGGCCATGAAGGCAGCCAGCAACAGGATCAGCAACCAGATCGTGGCTCTGCTCGTCGGTGATTTCATGCGAACGAAAGGCCTCGGTAGATTTGAAACATTAGACACGGGTCATCAAGTGGACGTTCATTTGGACTATTCTAGAACCATTGTTCTTTCAGCAGGAGCGTGAACGCATGATTCTAAAACCGGTCAAGAAATTTCTCGAAAAACGCCGGTTCCCAACGCTGCTGATGATTGCTGCTGGCCTGTTGGGTATCAACCTGTTCATCGCCGATCCGCTGCCGTTTATTGACGAGCTGCTGATGTTGATTGCCACGCTGCTGATTGGCAGCCTGAAAAAGCGCAAGCCCGATCAGTCCGACGAGACGCAAGATGAGTCCGGGCAGGACTCAGGACTGGATTAACAAGGCAAACTTGTCCTGCCGGAGAATTTCGACCTCTTCCAGGTAGGTAATGCCGGAGTAGTGATCGAAAAACCGCTCGGTGACCTCATCGGCAATGCGGTTGGCCGCTTCCTTGCTGCCGGTGATGACTTCGATCTTGACGTTGCTGAACCCGTCGATGACGGCGGCACGGCCGGTTGAACGCACGCCGCGACTGCCCTTGCCACCGGCCGGCGTCACCGTATAGCCACGGGCTCCGGCGTTCTCGATCAAGTGCGCGACCTGATCGAGAATCATCTGTTCGGTGATGATGACGACTTTGGTTGCTTTGAAGTGATCCATGGTGTTACCTCAGTAGCATACGGCTGAGTATTGTGAATACGGCATCGGCAGGGCTGGCAGCACGACAGGTGCTACAGGCCGAAGACGGCATCGGCCAGCGCAATGTAGAGCGGTACGCCAATGACAATAGCGACCGGCGTGCCGACACTGGTCGATGAGCCGATATAAGCCGATGGATTGGCCGACGGGATCGCCGCGCGCAACGTTGGCGGTCCTGAAATATCCGAACTCGAGCCCGCAATGACCGCAAGAAGAATTACGCCACCCGGACTGAATCCGGTCAACTCATGGGCAATATACCCAAGGCCAAAGGCCAACAGGCCATGCATCAGCGGCGCAATTGCGCCATACACGATGTACCAGTGTGCGACGCGCTTCATCTCGCTCAGGCGAGTCCAGGCTTCCATGCCCATGGTCAACATCAATACCGACAAAAAGCCGCGAAACAGCGGGTCGTAGAAGCTTTCGAATACGCGTTCGGGGTGGGTCAGCAGGCCCAGCAGCAGGCCCAGCAACAAGGCTGATAATGCAGCGCTCCTAAGGCTGTCGGTGATAATCGATTTGACCTGGACTTTCTCACGCTTGCTGCCTTTCTGTTTGGCCAGGTAGATATTGGCCAGCAGGATGGCGATGATCAACGCCGGGATATCCATGAACGGATACAAGGCAGGCACCCAGGCCTCGTAGAACACGTCCTGTTCTTCCAGCAGGGCCATGGCGACGGCTAGCGTGGATGCGCTGACCGCACCAAACAAACCGGCCGTGGCAATACCGTCCTCGGTGTTGACGCCGGGCAGTCTTGCCAGGGTCAGGCGGCCGACAATTACAATCGCACAACCCAGGAAGATCGAAATCACGGCAGGCAGAATCATGGCGCTCAGATCGGCCTCGCGAATGGCCATGCCGCCTTCCAGACCTATCCGCATCAGCAGCATGAATACGCAGAAACGGTAGATTGAATCAGGAATGGTCAACTTGCTGCCGCAAGCCGCCAGCAGCATACCGCCCATCAGAAACGCCAGTGCCGGCGACTGAAACTGCGTCAACAGGCGGCTGAAAAATTCCAGCGCTAGCTCCATGATGCAAGCCTCATGTACTCAAACCTCATAGCGGAAACAGCCGAGCATGAATCGCCTCAATACGGGCAGCGGTTGATCCAGATCGGGCCATTCCTGTTGAGCCAGCGCATCCAGCCGCTGCATGGTTTCTGTCAGTACATCATCAGGCAGCACCCAGCTTTCGGCGTCGTCGCGCGAACGGATGCCGTCCAGCACCTGTCGAGGACTCAGTTCCGTGGTCCATTCGGCAGCCACCAATTCACCCTCACCCATGGGCACAGCACCCTGCTGCACCAGCGTCTTGACAATGGCTGCACCGCCGCTCGGCGCGGCCGCGGCACTCGCACCGGGCGGCAGCATTTCAGTGCCGACTTCGACCACGGTCTTGCGGAACGCGGTCCGTATCCTGCCCGAAAACGACGCCGGATCAACCCAGTCCCGACCCAGCACCAGCACGCCGCCAGGACGTACCATTCGACGGACCTGATCGAGCACCTCGGCCCAGCTCGAGACCAGGTGCAGCACATGCACCGCCATGGCGCCATCAAAACCGCGGTCGATAAAGGGCGGTGCCGTAATGTCGGCCTGAACCAGTTCAATATCATCCAGCGTGTGCTGCCGGATACGCGCGGCCAGCTCGCCGAGCATTTCGGCGGATACATCCATGCCAACCACTTGACAGCCGGCTTGTGCAACCGGCACCGCGATTCGACCCGTGCCAACCCCCAGTTCAAGCACTCGGGCCGAAGACGGCATCTGCGCTGCAATCGCCTGGCCAATCTCGCGCGCGACCTCCGGTGGATGGCCACGCAGCGAATCGTAGTCGGACACCACGCGCCGATCGAAACTGAAGTCCAACCCGCCAGTGGTGCCCATCTTCAAAGCCAGGAAGAATGAGGAAGGATCAAGACAGGCCGGATGCAATGGGCATCGATGCGCCTGCATGAACCTGACATCATGACCCCGATGTGCTGCCGGCCGTCAGCGGTGCTTCTGCATCCGAAGCCTGTTTGGCCATTTGGCTGGCATTGGCCGCAAACTGGCTCAAGCTGATCCTGTAAAGAATGTAGCCGGCCAGAACCAGCCCGACCGCTTCCAGCACAAAAATGCCAAAGTAGGCGAATCGAGGGCTCAACAGGCCGCTGTCGATCAACAGGGTGTGCAGCGCGCCGCTGGCGAATGACGACACACCCATGCCCAGCGCCTGGGCCGTGCCCCACAGGCCCATATACAGGCCGGTGGCGTTCGGAACGGTCATTTCCATCATCAGCGCCAGCGCGCCGACATTGAACATGCCGATGAACAGGCCCATCACCATCAGGCTCGGCTTGAGCACCGGTTGAATGACCAGCAATGAAGACAGGGCCAGCGTCATGAATGCAATGGCTGCACCGCACACGCCGACAATGACCAGCCGCTTGCGCGAAACCTTCAACACCGCGCTGAGCACGCCGGTCAGGATCATGCCGATCAAAACGCCACCAGCCCAGAAGCGCTGCAGCGTCGAGGTTTCGGTGATCGTCATTGAAAAGACTTCTGCGCCGAATACCTCCACGATATTTTCCTGCAGAAAAATCGAGAAGATGGCTAAAAAAATGAACGCAAAGAACGCCCGGGTGTGAGGATTTTGCCGCAGCAGCGTCAGCGCTGAAGCGAGCGGGTTTCCGGGGGGCGCCAGGGCTCGGGCCTTGAGTCTTGCCTCTTCGAGCTGCTCAGGGTTCATGCGCCGTTCGATGCCGAGAACGCCCAGCAGGGTGCTACCGATAACAATCAGCGGCGTCAGGTTGTACAGATTCTGCATCGCTTCCGGCGTGAACTCCGGACGCACGATATTCATGACGACGGTCGCCATGATGGTGCTCATGATCATTACCACCCAGACGACGGAAATCACCATGCCGCGCGTTTCGGGCGTGGTGACCTCGGCAATCAGCGAGTGGTAGGTGTCTGCAATGACGGCCATCGACAGGCCAAACAGGGTAAACAGCAGTATTGCAGCCAGCATCGACAGCGCCGACCCTTCGCCCATACCCATGGCAATCGTTGGCAGGGCCAGGAACAACAGGCTGGCCATGATGCTGCCCATCAGCAGATACGGCGTGCGCCGATAGCCAAGAATCGGCATGGTATCGGCAATGCGACCCACAACGACCTGGAATGGCGCCATGAAATAGTGAATCGACAACAATGCCGTGACCACAATCGCGGCGATGCCCAGTTCAAAGATCGCCACGCGATTGAAGTCAATCGTCAGCAGGGCAAACATCCAGCCCACTGCAACTTTGGGCAGTGCGATCCGGAGCGTCCAGAACATGACACCAATGGTTTTGAACATCAGAGGGGAACTCCCCGAAAACAGTGCTTCAATCTAGTACAGCCATCGGCACAAATCAAGTCGAACGCCTGCACACAGCACGGGCTGCGTGCAGGCTTACCCTCATACGGATACACGACTGAACCGACCTTGGCCAATACTCTTCCGGTTATCGACCGGCGCCAAAGCGATAGATCATACGGACACCGGCTACGCGCGGCTCCGGCAGATAGGCAATGACGGCTCGACCTGGCGCAAAGCCTTCCGGACGACCCGGATCCACGTTGCGCTGTGCACTGCGGATGGTGTCATCGTCGGTCAGGTTGGTAATGAAGCCGATCACGCTGAGCCGATCGAATTCGAGACCTGCCTGCAAGTCGTAGTTGGTATAGCTCGGCATGAAGGCCAGGTTGTCCTCACTGAGGAAACGCTTCGAGCGATATTGGCCCAATACCTCAACAAACCAGGTGTGTCGAGTACTGAATAGCGGCGCGCGATACAAGGCACCGAAGTTGAGTGAATGCTTAGGATTCTTGGCGACGCGGTTGCCCGAGAAATCGGCACAGGCATTGCCCGCTTCGGCCCGAATCTGGGGTGACGAGGTCTGCCCGTCCGGCACACCGCAGGCGGCAAATGAATCGGGACCTGCCGTTGGGCTGGGACCCTGAACGTAGTCTCCGAACGTGGCGTCGGTGTAAGCATAGGCAACATTCAGGTTCAGGCGATCGGTCGGAAACCAGTCTGCGGCAATCTCGAAGCCTTTCGATTCCACTTCACCGGCGTTGGTGATGCCCGGTACGGCAACGATGGTATCGCCGGCACCGGACTGGTTGAGCTGCACACCAATCTGCTGATCGGTGTAGTCGTTGTAGAACAACGCAGCGTCAACAACCAGATCAATATCCTGCCAGAAGCTCTTGAAACCGATTTCATAGGCGTCGACAAACTCGGGCTGGTAGTCCTGGCCCTCGAAATCGATCAATTCGTTGACGTTGAAGCCACCCGGCTTGAAGCCGCGCGCAACGTTGCCGTACAGCAACAGATTATCGTTCAGCGCCCAGTCGATCGTGACTCGCGGTGTCCATTCGTCGTAGGACAGGCTGGCCGACTGCGGGCATGCCTGCACGGTGCCCGGTGGCGGCACATCGGGTCCGGGAACGCCCATGAAGATGGCACCCTGCTCGATACCCGGCAGACATACCGGCGACAGTCCACGCAGCGAAATATCCTGCAGACGCCAGCCCGGCACATCAAAATCGATCTCTTCAGAGTTGTAGCGTGTCTCCAGGCCCAAGCGCACCGCATCGGTGATCCGCCAGGTCAGCTTGCCGAATACGGCGCTGTACTCAGTGTCACGAGAGATGCGAACCGGGAACGCGGTTTCGGTCTGCTGTGTCCTCAGAAAAAACGGCGGACCGCCCAGCGGTGATTCCGGATTTCGCACCCAGAAGCTGGAACTGTTGACCAGCACCGAGTCTTCTTCAAGGTATTGCGCGCCAACCAGAAAATCGAAATTGCCGACCGAATGATTCCAGAACAGATTGTGGTCCATGCGCTCGTCCTCGTAGTCGAGGATCTGGAACGCCGACAGTGAAAACACGAATCCTGGCGGACCATCGAAATTGGTGAAATCGCCGTCGGCCTCGATCGCGCTTTCGTCATCAACCCAGCCAAACGTATAGCGCAGCGTGCCGAAATCGGTATCCCACTTCACGTCGGTCGAAAAGATCTGCTGATCAAGCTCCAGACCCGCCGGCGGTTCACCGGTCAGTTCATTGAAGCCCATTTGGACATCATCGATATCAGCCCGAATCGCGCCCACATAAGTACCGCGGGTACAGGCCTGAAACACGGGCGGTGGCTGGCCGGTCAGGTCAGCCGGACAAGGCAGCGACGGTGATCCCGGCGGCCCGGCCGTAAAGGTGCCGTCTGGAACCGGCAGGCGGGTATTGGCCGGAAGCTGCGCGGTTGGATAATCGGAATTCTCGGTCGAACTGACTTGATAACGCAGATTGATATCCCAATTCGTGCCGGGCGTTAACCGCAGTGCACCGGCAAAACCCTGAAACTCTTCAGCACCCAACGGACCACCGTTGACCGGATTGGTCCAGAATCCGTCGCTCTCGCGAACGGCTGCATTGATGCGGTACGACAACAGGCCGTCGACGATCGGGCCACTCAACATTCCGGCCGCACGGCGCTGGCCGAATTCGGCGCCTTCCAATTCAAGCCGGCCTTCAAAGTAATCGGTTGGCTTCTTGGTGATGTAATTGATGGCACCGGCAAACGCATTTCGGCCATACAAGGTCGTTTGCGGGCCCTTGACGATTTCAATTCGCTCGAGGTCAACCAGGTCGGAAACGACCCCGGCCCCACCGCCCGAAATTGCCAGGTTTTCGCCGGACAGGTCGAGCCCGTCGATCATGATGGCCACACTCGGTCGGCCACGTTCCGCCTGCATGCCGCGCACGGCCGGACGCGTGTCATTCGGGAAACCACCGATATCAAACGTGACGCCGGGTGTCAGGCGCGCAACGTCCTCGATTTTTGTCACGCCCTGACGAAGAATCTGCTCTTCATCAATGACGCGGATGGACAGCGGGACGGTCGACTCGACTTCTTCGATGCGTCGGGCGGTCACAATGATGTTGTCCAACTCCAGGGCCGATTCTCCCTCGGTTGCAATTTCTGTGTCGGCGTCGGCCTCATCGTCCTGCGCCCATGCCATGGAAAAAAGGCTTGAACCCATGGCCAATGTTCCAAAAAGTGCCAGTGCAATTCCGCGATGAAGCCGGGACTTTGGATGGTGTTCAATTGAAACGGGTTGAGTGGTTGAACCTAGATGAGTACTCAAGAATATTTCTCCTTGCTGAAATTTGATCAGGCATGTCAGAACAATCAGAATTACCGATGCGGCCGTATTCTTACATTACCCAGCCCCGTAAGCTCGACTACAGATTTTGGCCTTCAAGCTAATGATTCAGGCTGGGCCAACGTGACGCCAGCCAAATAATGTGTCGTTGGATAGAGCGCCAACTGTCCAGTGAATGGGATGTTAGGCCCAGTCGTCTTGCATGTAGTATTTTAAATGCAAACGAGTTTCATTTGCTCGACTTATACCATTGGCATTTACCATAAACGGCTACGCCCGGGAGGTATTTGATGCAGGTCATTTTTCTGGAATTAATTTTGGTGCTCGGTGCTGTGCTTGGGCTGGGAATCTGGCAACTGCTTGACGTCAACAAGGCGCTCAAAGACGACGAAAACCCTGCGGCTACCGATCAATCAGGCGATGCTGATCGCAATCAACGCTGAGGCACAGATGTAATGCGTGCCTGGATCAGGATTTGGATCTGGGCGATACCATGCGCTGTTCGCGCTCGTGCGCGGCCCGGGCACGCATCAGCACATCCGCGCTGTGCGCCAACAGGGCCACTGTCAGCCAGGCCAGAATCATGTACCAGGGCTGTTCATAAACGACCGAACGCATGACCAACAGCAGGCTGGCACCGGCTAGCAGATTCAAGCCTGTAGTCATCAGGCCAAGCCGGACTCGATGCAGCTTGACCAGCAGCCCGATGAGTAGCGCCTCGAGCACGATCAGGACCAGAATCCAGTCGATGAAATGGCCACGTTCGATCCAGTCCGTCATCGTGCGTTGTCCTGCTGACTACCGGCGTGAGGTTCATCAGCGACGGCAAGTACCGATGAACACGAAAGGATTGCGGCCAGCACCGCCTGAGCATCTTCTTCATGGGCCAGATGGCCCAGCCCGGGCAGTGCGTGAAGCTGAGCCTGTGGCAGCAGGCGCTGGATGCGCTGTGCATCACCGGGTGGTACTGCAAGATCACGCGCTGCGCTGATCAGCTCCAGCGGCTGCTCGAACCGGGGCAGTTCGCGCCTGAATCGGTGCAGATCCCAATTCGCCATCATGCCGAGCGTTGCAGCCACGTGTGCCGAATTGGAAAACAGGCGCGCATACAAATCAATGCCCTGGCTGTCGAGCTCGGATCCAGTGCCACGGATCAACCGGATGACCCGATCACGATTGGCTGCGCTGCGCGCAAGCAGGCGTGGGGCCAGCGGGTTGACGAACAACAGCTTGGCCAGCGGTGGAAACAATACGCCTGCAGCGCCGCGAAAGGGCATCAGTGCACCGTTCAGGCTGATCACAGATTCGGGATTGATGCGTTGATCCAGGCAGCAGCGAATCAATATGGCCACGCCGGCCGAGTGGCCAATGGTCAGCCTGGGCTTGAATTCGAGCTGCTCCAGCAAGGCTGCCAGCGCCGAGGCCATATTCGGCAAGGACAGTGTCTTGCCGGGAATGCGTTCGCTGAATGCATGGCCGGGCAGGTCCGGGGCAAGTACGGTGTAATGCTTCGCCAACAGCGGCATCAGACTTCGCCATGAATGAGTCGAAGCACCAGTACCGTGCACCAGCAGCAGCGGCGGGCCCTGGCCCATGGTCTGGATGTGCCAGCGAAAGCCGGCCGCGCTAACAAATCGGCTGTATTCCGCCTGCGGCCAGTCCGCGCCTTCGGTCGACCAATCCAGCGCAGCCTGGGCCGGTTGCTGCATTTCAGGGCCGCTGTCCATGCGGTGCACTGGCTACTTGATACGACCGATGCTGCCCGAATTGACGGCTGCGATATCCGGTCGGCCAGGCCGGCAACATCAACCGCTCAATGATCTCAACCACCGGTGTCACTGCAACTATCGATGTGCGCATCAACCGATCAAAATTCCGGGTTCAGTTGAACCACGGCCAGATTCAGCGCAGCAGCAAACGTCACCCAGCCCAGATAGGGCAACAACAACCACGTCGTCGTTTTTGAATAGGCGCGCAGGCCAATGATCAGCGCAACAATCGACAGCCAGAGCAGAAACACTTCGGCCAACGCCCAATCAGGTCGATGCAAACGAAAAAACAGCAGGCTCCAGAACACGTTCAGAAACGCGTTCAGCGCAAACAGCCCGAGAATCCAGTAGCGATCCGACGATGCTTTGGTGTTTTGCCATGCCAGCGCGCCGGCCAGGGCAGCCAGCGCATAGATCAGTGTCCAGACCGGCCCGAACAGCCAGCCCGGCGGCTGCCAGGGTGGCTTGATCAGGTTCTGGTACCAACCATCCAGATCGGTTGCCAGAAAACCCATCACCGCAACCACGACTGCCGCGATGGCTGCCAGATGAATTGGAGACCACCTGGATTTGTCTTTGCCCGGGCTCACTTCACCGGCGCAAAGCCGAGCAGGTGTGCCATGTCCTTGAAGAAGATACGCACGTGTGCCATCGGCTTGGCTTTGACCAGCCGTTTGTGCATATAGGCCTCCCAGGTCAACTCCTGAACATCAGGGTCCCGACAGATGCTGACAAATCGTTCGCGCCGCTTGTCGCTGTTGTACCAGAAACGCTGCATGATGCCGAGGATCCAGAAAACGCGGCCGTGTGCCTTCATGAACCGTTTGCGTGACTGTTTCAGCGCGCGCGGATTGCCTGTGCGGCAGAACGCCTCGGCGGCTTCTGCAGCGAGGCGACCGGTGAGCATGGCGTAGTAGATGCCTTCTCCGGACGCCGGTGCCACGGCCCCGGCCGCATCGCCAGCCAGCAGCACGTCGCGGCCGTTGTCCCAGCGCTTCAGCGTCTTCAGCGGGATCGGCGCGCCTTCCCGCCGGATGGTTTCATTGTCGGCCATGCCGGTACGCTCACGCAACTTGGTAATTGCTGCGCGCATTGAAAAGCCCTTGTTGGCCGTGCCGACGCCGACGCTGGTGCAGTCGCCGTGCGGGAAGATCCAGGCATAGAAATCGGGCGAAAGCTCGCCCTGGTAATACACGTCACAACGTTGACCGTCAAACTCATGGTCGCCCTGCTCTGGCGAGCGGACGATTTCGTGGTACGCGGCAACAAACGGAATGTCTTCAGCACCCGGGATAGACTGCCTGGCTACCTCGGAGCGCGCGCCATCGGCACCAATCACGAGCCGGGTCGTCACGCGCTGTAATTCAGCACCGGCGCCATCGTGAGCGCTGGCGCCAATCAGAACAACAGGCTGGCCGTCCGGATCATGCTCGAGCTTCTTGAATACACCGGTGCGGCGCACGGCGCCGGCCTGATCAGCGCGTTCGCGCAACCATTCATCGAAATGTTCGCGATCGACCATGCCGACAAAACCATTGATCGGCATATCGACCGGCGTGGATTTGGGCGAGATCATGCGGGCACAATGAGCCCGCGCCACCAGCTGTGTTTCTGGCACCTCGAATTCTTTCAGGAGAATCGGGGGCACGGCACCACCGCAGGGCTTGATGCGCCCGCCACGATCCAGCAGCAGAACCGATCGGCCCTGCTGGGCCAGTTCCCGGGCTGCGGTAGCGCCAGCCGGTCCACCGCCGACCACGACAACATCAAAATGCTCGACTTCAGACGAGTGCTGCTGTGTTTCTGACTGCATAGTGATCCTTTAATTCGTATTCAAACGATACACCCGGGTTGTTGCAACCGCAAGCGATCCAATGGTCGTGTTCATTCAACTCAAACCGCGCACGGCGAAGGCCGATACCAGCATGCCGATCACGTACAGCGATGTACCTGTGGCGTTGTACCAGGGGGCACGATCTCTGGGCTTTTCAATCCAGTTCATCATCAGCATCATCTGCACGGCCAACAGGGTGACAACCGCGATGGCATGGTACGGACGGTCCCAACCGAGCAACAAGGCAATGACGACCAGCTGAGGGACGATCATCACGACGCAGGCCAGGCGGGCAGCACGCTCGACCCCGAGCTGGACCGGTAGCGAGGCCACGCCCATCTGTTGGTCACCTTCGACCGCCTTGAAATCGTTCAGTGTCATGATGCCGTGCGCTCCCAGGCTATACAACAAAGCCAACAGCAGGATCGATTCACCGGGCAGCGCAGACAGCATGGCCGCAGCACCGGTAAACCAGGCAAGGCCCTCGTAGCTGATCCCGACGGCCGTATTGCCCCACCAGCCATTCTGCTTGAGTCGAAACGGCGGCATGCTGTACATCCAGGCCAGCACCAGCCCAATCGAAGTTGCAATCAACACCCAGATCCCAAGCAGCGCGGCCACCAGCAGCGACAAGGCACAGCCGATCAGGCTGATATACAGCCCCCATCGGCCCGGGATCCGACCCGATGGAATCGGCCGGTTGGGTTCGTTGATGGCATCCACATGACGATCGAACCAATCATTGATGGCCTGGCTTGTGCCGCAAACCAGCGGCCCGGCCAGCACGATCCCGCCCAGGGCAAACAACCAGCGATCCTGTAAAGAAACGCCTGCCGAAACGATGCCGCAGCCGTAAGCCCACATCGGCGCGAACCAGGTCACAGGCTTGAGCAGTTCAACAACGGATTTCGGCGACATGGCTTGTGTCATTTAGGCCTGGATACGGTCTGCAGGATTCGCATCGTAACAGTGGATAGAAGGGATCGGACCGGATAGCGGATGCAGAACAATGCGATCACAGGCTCGAGTTGAAATGCTGGATGCCACGCCCGGTCGGCCTGACATGATCAATTACCCATTCCTAACGCAAACTCCGATCAAGCGCATCATCGACTTCCAGGTCGGCGGCATGTTTTCAAGCTCAAGCTGCTTGCACTGAGCCAGGTTTATTGTAGTTTCTCATTTGCGCACCGGAATTGACCTGGATCAATGCGGCAAACACCGCCGCACTGCTACTCTATACTCCTTAAATAAGAATAGGTGGGGAATCGGAATCGAACATCGATTCACCAACAGCACCGCGACAATGAAATCCAAGCAATCAACCATAGCATCGGCATGGACCCGTTTCGGTCCTGAACTGCTGCCGTTCGCCGATGCGGCCAGTGATCAACTGCCGCTGGGCCGATTGTTGCGATTATCCCTGTTCCAGGTTTCGGTTGGCATGGCCGTCGTGTTGCTGACCGGCACACTGAATCGCGTCATGATCGTCGAGTTGGGCGTATCCGCCTGGCTCATAGCGCTGATGATTTCTCTGCCGCTCGTGTTTGCCCCACTGCGCGCATTGATCGGTTTTCGCTCTGATGTATACCGCTCCGTGCTTGGCTGGCGCCGCGTACCGTTTATCTGGTTCGGCACGCTGATGCAGTTTGGCGGCCTGGCCATCATGCCGTTCGCTTTACTGGTGCTGTCCGGCGACGGTCAGGGCCCGGTCTGGATCGGCGTTACCGGCGCTGCGCTGGCCTTTTTGCTGACCGGTGCCGGCATGCATACTGCACAAACTGCCGGTCTGGCTCTTGCCGGAGACCTGGCACCGGCACAGACCCGCCCACGGGTCATTGCCCTGCTGTACGTGATGTTGTTGCTTGGCATGGTCTTCAGTGCGCTGATTTTTTCACTGGCACTGGCCAATTTTGACCAGGTGCGACTGATCCGCGTCATTCAGGGTGCGGCGCTGGCCACGATGATTCTGAACTGTCTCGCGCTGTGGAAACAGGAACCACGTCGACGACCCGCTGCGAACGAAACCAAGCGCCAACGGCCCAGTTTCCGTGCGGCCTGGCAGCAACTGGTTCAACAACCGGGTATGCGTCGATTCCTGGTCGTGGTCGGGCTTGGCAGTATCGGGTTCAGCATGCAGGACATTCTGCTCGAGCCGTATGGCGCAGAAGTGTTGGGGCTCGACGTGAGTGCCACGACATTTCTGACCGCGTTGCTGGCTGGCGGTGCGTTATGCGCATTTGCCCTCGCCGCTCGGCGACTCAGTCGTGGTGGCGACGCACATCGACTTGCCGCGCTGGGCTTGATAATCGGCATCGTCGCCTTCACCGGGGTGTTGCTGGCTGCGCCACTGGACTCCGGGCTGCTGTTCCGAATCGGGACTGCCTTGATCGGGTTTGGTGGTGGCATGTTTGCTGTCAGCACGCTGACGGCCGCGATGAACATGGCGGGCCAAAGTGATCATGGCCTGTCGCTGGGCGCCTGGGGGGCCGTGCAGGCAACCGCGATTGGTGGCGGTGTTGCGCTGGGCGGCGGATTGCGTGATCTGGTCAGTAGCCTGTCCAGTCAGGGCTATCTTGGCGCTACGTTGAGTGGCCCTGCCGTAGCCTACGGTTTTGTTTACCAACTTGAAATTATTATATTATTTGTCACACTGGCCATTGCCGGACCATTGGCCAAACCGTGGCGTCGGGAATCCAAACAAGCATCCCCGAACCAATCGTTTGGTCTGGACCAAATGCCGGGTTGAACCGGCTGAAAGGAGAAACGTCATGCCGATAGGTGCATTTACCGAATATATGAACGTCGCACAGATGGTGCTGTATGCGTTCTGGATCTTTTTTGCTGGACTGATCATTTATCTTCGTCGTGAAGACAAGCGCGAAGGCTATCCGCTGGAGTCGGATCGTAATGATCGTTCCTCCCGGGTGGATGTCGTCGGCTGGCCCAAGCCACCAGCGCCGAAAACCTTCAAACTGCCGATGGGCCAGGGTTCGCGCCTGGCACCGCACGAAGAAACCATCATGGCCGAGATTCCCGGCACCAAGCCCGC
>Ga0207419_1001375_pt1 | contig 18504 bp, 13 predicted proteins | sample ElkSloMetagenome_4_FD_184723 | JGI IMG/M metagenome (GOLD analysis project Ga0207419, IMG submission 184723) | Hot spring microbial communities from Elkhorn Slough, Monterey Bay, USA - MD2A (version 2) | ecosystem: Environmental > Aquatic > Marine > Intertidal zone > Estuary: Microbial mat ...
TCGGTCATGAACGTAGAGTAACCTTAAGTTCCATAAGGCAAAGTATACTTCGGCTTTGGCAAGACCAACGCGAAACTCTCCTTGGCTTCGCGTTTCTAGCAGTTTTGACCTATGCTTGGTTCATCTTAAATTAGGCTAAGTCAGTGGAGAAAGGTAAAGTGAATGGTTATAGGACTTACGCAAAGGCTCAATATGTAGGGTGTGATAGGGTTGCGTAACGCACCTTAATCAGTACATTTGGTGTGGTTGCGTAAGTCCTGTGCTATATATTGGGAATGGGTAGTGAGCAAGATGCTCGCACTACAAGGACTTCGCTACTCTTGACATTAAGGTTGAAATGCCGAACCACTTAGGTGCTAGGTATTAGGTGTTAAGTCCTAAAAATAGTGCTTAAAAGTTGGGCAATCTGTTGATTGACGGTTTTGAGATTAAAACGCTGAGTTGCTTGAATCTTGGCGTGGTGAGCAATGGCGTCAGCTTGTTCAGGTTGCTGATAACAGCTCATGATGATTTGAGCCAGTTTCTGAGAATTGCCAGGAGGAAATAGCCAGCCTGTTTTTCCTGGCTCGATTAATTCAATTACACCCCCCGCCGCTGTACCGACAACAGGGCGTTCACAGAGCATGGCTTCAATAATTACCCGCCCAAAGGGTTCTGGTGCAGTTGAGGTGTGGGCAATTAAGTTACAGGCTTTCATTAAAGGGACAATATCCGAGCGAAATCCTAAAAAGTGAACTCGTTCTTTGAGTCCTAATTCTGTTACAGTTTGATGTAATTCTTTGACATAATCTTCCTCACCAAATAAAGCGTCTCCGACCAGAATAACGGTTATATCCTTTGGGCATTGAGCTACAGATTCGAGTAGGATATGTTGTCCTTTCCAGGGAGACAGACGGCTAAAATGACCGATAACAAATTGTCCCTCTAATCCAAGTGTTTGTCTGATTTCATGAGCGTCAGTGTCTGGGATGTTGTAGTTTTCAGGTTCAAAGCCGTTATAGACAACGTGGGTGAGTTCTCGTCGTCCCCCAGCTTCAACAAATGCCGCCTGAGTTGCTTGGGAATTGGTAATAACGAGGGAGGCGAAGCGATTGGCTAAGGTTACAGCAACGCGACGATTGGTCGAACTGAAGTGATCGGGAGATAGGATATCTCTAAGATGATATACCAATGGGCGACGACTCAAAAAGCTGGCAAAAGCACCAATCACTAGGGCTTTTTGAGTATTGGCGTAGATTAACTCGTAGTTACGGGCAAGGGTTGTGACTTTAACAATTAGAGAAACAATTGAGCGAATGCTGCCTAAACTATCCAGAATGCCACTCTCTTTACTGACATTGATGGGTTCGGTGGCTAGAACTTGAACAGGGATGTGATTTTGCTCTAATAATTCCCGAAATGTACCATCGGCAAATAAACAAACTAAACAGGTTTCTCGATAGGGTTTGGCAACATCGGTTAGAGACAGTTCCGCGCCACCTAGTTTGCCACTTTGATCGAGGAAGAGAATTTTCATGAGGATATGTCCTGATTCCTTATATCAAGTCCGGTTGAATACTCACACTTTGGTGCTGCCCAAGGCAGAGGGTTCCAAGGAAAGAAATAAGGTGGCAAGGGAGATGGGGAATTTTGTGTATGCACAGATTGTAATTGGCTCCAACAAATAATGGGGTGGTAGCCTACCCCATTCGGTTATATATATTAGGATAGGGATATGTTAATGGTTGAGTTGGCGACGACGAACAGCTAGCAATGCACCGGCTACCAAACCAAGACCAACTAGGGTAGTTGGCTCTGGAGTTTTTACCGCACCAACCAAACTGAAATCACTGTTGTGAGATCCCGGTGAAGTCCCTTGCTGTACCGCTGTAAGCTCAAGGTTTGTAATTGAAGTATTACCAAACGGCTCTAAAATACTGTACCATCCACCACCAACAGGATTATCTGTAGAAGCACTCAAAGCCGTCAGTTCTTGGTCAATACCTAAATCTGATACCTGCCATCGTACTGTATTTTCATCCCCAACAGTTAGATATCCATCAATGAATCCCCCAGTCGTATTAGCTTTCACCTGAGCTTTCTCAAACACAGTATCTCTAAATTCACCCGGTAGGTATAGGAAGCTTAAGTCAAGGGATTTTAGGATAGCTGGCTGGTCACCTGGAAGATCTAATGTAACCTTTTCTGCTGCCAGATCAATTTCACCACCAACAAAACCACCTTGGACACCTACTCCAATAACACCGCCAACCCGCTTAGATTCCAGAGGGCGTGGATCACTTGTAATCGTAAAGCCATCTTCTGTTGTACAGCTTGATAAAGTCGTGCCAGGGGTGACGAGGGGTTGACAGGTTCCGCCAACTAAACCATTCGTGAAATTAAAGGCTTGAGCAGGAGTCGCGGTCATGGCCAAAATTGTACTTGTGGCGGCGATGGCTAATTTTCCATAGATGCTAACCATTGGTAATCCTCATAAAAATGTTAGTTTTAGTTCTCAAAACAATTAGTTGTCGATATAAATAAATATACTTGACGTTCTGGACGTTTTGTGTAAATTTTGTGTAAAGATAAATTAATTTTATATGAAGATTATGTATACCACTAAAATTAGAACCGAAACGATTTATCCGTGTTATCTCTCCGGTTAAGCCAAGAGAACTTGCCGCACTTGTTGGGCAATTTGAACCCAATTAAAATTGGTAACAGCGTAGTCACGACAGGCGGCGCGGGAAGGCATTGATATTGTGCCATTGAATAATGATTCTAATCGGAGTGCGATCGCCTCTGCTTCTATAGAGTCAGTAATCAGTTGGGGGGAAAAGGGGGTGAGAATTTCTGGCATTCCTCCCACTGGGGTGCATAGTACAGGTGTACCGCAGGCTAAGGATTCGAGTAAGATTAGTCCAAATCCTTCTAAAGATTGGCTGGGAACCACGGTTAAATCGGCGGCTTGATAAGCGATGGGTAATTGTTCATCGGGAAGATAACCCAGGAATTTGACGTGATTGGTGAGTCCTAATTCTATCGCTTGCTGTTCCAAAGAGTCTCGCAGGATTCCTTTACCCGCAACGGCTAGCCACACATCGGGTATCTGGGATGTTATTTTAGCTAAGGCAGTTAATAAGACATCAATCCCCATGCGATGTACCAGGCGACGGGGGGTAAAAATAATTTTGCGATCGCGCTCCCACTGGAGTTGTTCTCGCGCCTGTTCACGGGATAGGTTGGGTTGAAAGCGTTGAGTATCTACACCACCGGGAATAATATGAATTTTAGCCCAGGGGATATTGTATTCTTGGTGCAAGATCGTGCCAAAGGCTTTACTGAGAACAATGAAGCGATCGCATCGATTATAGACTTGCTGTTCCATCCACCGCTTCACGGATACAGCCAGTTTATTACTTCCTTCGCGATCGCTCTCTATTGCCCAAGGACCATGAAATGTAAATGTAATCGGGATTCCTGTCGGTAAACTGGGTAACAAGGGCAGACTATAAAGGGCAAAATGCAGATTAATCGCATCCGGTTTTAGTGTTTTTCGGTGCCAGAAATTGCGATGACTGAGCCAGAGTCGTTGCCATAGTAGACTATCGGGTTCGGCTAAATTCGTGAGTTTTACGGCAGAGTCAGGGGAGGTTTCTGGTAGTCCGACAGCACACAATTCTATCTGATTTTCGCTTAAGGCTAGGGTATTGGTAAGTTCATAAACATAGCGATTCAATCCTCCTGGTATCCTGGGAAACCAATCCTTGCCAATGCAGAGGATAGAGGCGGAAACATCTGTCGATTCATTCATTTTATTTTCTCCTAATTTTTAGATCAATTCGGTTAGATGATGTTATAGTCAATAGCCAAACTATCTCTGGGAGAAATTAGCAACGCATTTGATCATGGTTTTACAGTTTTTCTAGCACAAGCTTCAAATTCTTTGTATAAGGTTTCTGCTTGCGCTAATAATTTGGTGTTTTTAACACTAGACAATTCATCTCTTTTTTTCTGTTTTATCGCTTTGCGTCTTGCTTCTTCTTGAGGATCGCGCAATCTATTGGCATGATCCGCATTGGCTTTAGCCACGTCAACCAGGTCAAAATTTTTGTTGAATTTTTCATTTACGGCTTCCACTACCTTATCTAAATGTTGTGTAGTCAGATCAAATGTGCTAATGATAAAATAATCTTTGTATGGCTTTAATTTTGTATAAAACCCAATGTAGGCCTCTAGAGCTTGAGTTACTGAAACGTAAGACCAACGACTGGTCAAGGAAAGAATCGCACCAACGGGTTCTCTGATAATCAACAAAACAGCAATTTTTTGGTTAATTGCCTGTAGTATCTGAGTCGGTGAGTGCATGTGATTAGTTACTTTTACAGACTTGGTCTGGTTTTTTTTAAAATGTGATGTTGCAAAGCTATTGGCTGAACCTTGAAATCCATCAATGACGAGTTCAGTATCCGAAGTGACTAAGCGTTCAGTTTCATCTTTGCCAATTGACTTTTTCTTGAACTGATCCCACTTAATATACGGTTGAAATAATAGCCATAATCCAGGTTCTCTAGCTACTACGGCGCGAAATGAGAAAATGATTTTTCTCGCCAAAATAGTCAGTACATCGAAGGGTTTTTTGAAAAAAATATTCATGTATCTTTAGACAATAAATTAATCCAATAATATAGCATTTTTTGGTTATTGTCAATTTTAATACGTCGATCAAATATACAAAATAATCCGATTTAATAATCGTAAAACTAAGGCATTTAATTGCAAATAAAAATTAGAAGTACATAAAAATTATTTTTTTTAAATAAACTCAACTAAATAAGAGTATTAGATCTCTCAATTTTTTGATTATTATTTTGATATTGATAATACCTCTGTGCGGCCATACCTATACCTGTGAATCCCCAGAGAATTACACCTTGCACCGCAGCAAATGGATTGCCCAAAGGTATCTGTGACAAACTAGCAAAAGCAATGGCACGAGCCACCGCCGCAAAAGGATCGAAGCGACTCTCAGAACCTTGGAACAAACTAAAAAAAGATAGCAGTATCCCCCCCATATAAGGAAAGGTTCCCAGCCACCCCAAGTTCAAAAGTGTAGATAAAATAGCACTATCATGGGATGGACCCCCTAGTCCCTCACCTGTCCAACTTGTAAGCGCCTCTCCAAGGTATTGATTATAGGTTTCCTGTCTGGCATCACCACTGTTGTCCTCCTCAAGATTAGAGAACGTTTCAAAACGGGAATAAATAACGTCTGAAAACGGTTCTATGGTAGTTAAAGGAATAACTACAATTATTGTTACCATTATCGTCACAATTATACGCATCTGAATATGAGGCTTCAGAGAATTAATCATGACAAATAATCCCAAGATCCAGCTCAACCAAGTTGTCCGTTTTTTTGTCAAAAGAAAAGCTATGTAACCAGCTACTGTGGCAGGAATACCTAAAACCCCTTTATTGTCATTAACAAATAGCAATAACAACCCTGCCATCATAACGGTTCCAAAGGGTCTGTTGGCATTCATCGTACTCCAAACATTAATCAATAGAGCATAAGGTTGTCCACCGCTAGCAAAATTTGCATTGATTAACCAGGAACGATCCCACTCCGGTAAAACTAAAAATTGGATGATGCCATAGACTCCCATTACCAAAACCCCCCAGAGAAAAACTCGCTGAATATTTTGGCGATAGCTGGGATAATTTTGCCAATTTACGAATAGGTAAAAACCAAATAATAGTGGAATCAGCCATTCCAATAATGCCAGTATTACCTGAATCGGCGATCGGTAAACAAGTCCGACAAAAAATCCATAAAACACACCAATAAAAGAGAAAACAAAAGGCAAGCCACCTTGGCGATGAATCTTGGGAAAATGTTGCCAAAGCGTAAAAACTGTGACCAAGGTCACCAGATAAGGCGCGAGTAGTATCGGACTCGGTTCGGTAAAGCCACTTTTCCAATCGGCTAAGCGTCGGATAAAGGGAGTCAGAAACCACAACCACCAATTAAAACCGACAAAAAGAAGAGGCTCTCGAACGTATAAAAACATTCCGATAGCAAAAGATCCAACAGGAAAAGCGAGGTTGAGGATTTTGCCAGCACCGGCCAAAATTAATAAAAGTGAAAAACAGATGAAAGCGAGGATGACTATCCATGCTTGTTTCGATTTTTGGGTAACCTGAATGCCTTTTTCCTGAAAATTAGACATGATTTATTGCCGAGGGGTTTTTGAGGCTCGTTAACATTCTTTAGTAAAGGGTACAGAATTTATGTCCAGGGATTTAGAATGTCACGTCAATTAAACATTGGCTAAAGATTTTCCCTTGGGGTGCAACGCTTCCTCATACAGCGCTAGTCTATTTTGAGCAACAGACTGCCAACTATAAGATTGTGCAGTTAAATAGGCATGGTGGCGTAGTTGTTCTAAATAGGAGCGATTTGTAATCAACCGCTCTAAAGCTTGTTCGATCGCCTGACTGTCACGGATAGGAATTACAATGGCATCATGGCCATCTCGGACAATCTCCATCGGTCCGGGTGCGGCTGTGGTAATCGGTGCTAAACCACAAGCCATGGCTTCGATTAGGGCTTTGCCAAAGCCTTCGGAAATGGGGGTAAATAATTTAATCTGGTGTCCCTTTAACAGGTTAGGTAATTGTTCATGGGGATAACGGGGGACAACTAGGATGCGATCGCGTACAGTGGGATCAAAATCCCCATATACTTGCTCGACGCTGGGGCATTCTCGGCATTCTGTACCAAAAAAACTCAGGTGGACATGAGGATAGCGAGTTAAAATTTTATTCAGTGCGGGTGCGCTATAGTGAATCCCTTTACGAGGAATGTAAGTACTCACTTGGGCAATGCGAATTATTGCATCTGTTGCCTCTGGTAGTGGCTCAAAGGGCAGATTTAGAAAGGCTTCGGGAATTCCATTCCCAAAAACATGAACTCGTTCTGATGGCACACCTAACTCTTCAACCACATACTTGGCTTCTTCACGATTGAGCAGGTAAATTAAATCGGCATAACGCAAAGAGGTGGTGACTTCCCAAAGCCGAAAGCTACCCCGATAGAGCGGATATATCCAACTTAAACGCAAGTTTCCTTGTTGGGCATCCTCAATGTCAGCGAAGTGTTTCAACTGTTCTAAACCATGACTCCTTGTCACCAGCAGGGGAGACTTGTGCCTAGAGAGGCGTGGTGTCGTTGCCCATAGCCAAGCATCACCCGTGGAGGCGTCTACCACATCAACGAGTTGCTGACGAGATAATTTGGCAATATGATTTGCCACAAATTCTGGAAACAATAATTCTTTGATTAGGGTTGGCAACCATTTGGGCAGATTATCAATAGAGTAATAATGGACTTCATGCCCAATTTTTTGATAGTAGTGACCCAGCTTAATTGTACTTCCGGCTGATCCAGAATTTGGGTCGAGTTTTTCATGAATCGTTAGCAGTATTTTCATCGGTTAATTAAGTAAAGTAAAAAAATCATGGTGTCCATTTTGATACATCAAAACCATATTTGTCGCTGAGTTTATTCATGTCTTCTCGCAATTCATTGAATATTAACTGGCGTTGTTCTGGGGACATTTTGAAGTTCGTTTTTATTTTGCCTCCCAAACTATTATAAATTCTTTTTTTTGTCGAAAGCGGAATTAGATTAGCTAGAGAACGCAAAAATTTATTATTACTCATAGCCTTCCACAATCGTTCATCTGTTAATCGTTGATTATTCGCATTAAAAACAGTCCCTATTCCCTGAAACTCATAACTTGTATCTATATTCAAAAAATGACAAACCTTTTGGACGACACTTAGGGGATCACGTTTGAGTTCATCAAAGTTTAATAATAGAATGCTGTCAGGATCAAACCGTTGATAATATTCATCGATTTGTCTAGCATATTGTGATACCTCAATCAAATGTCGATCTATTCCTTCAGACAGAGATTTCTGTGTTTCTATCCACCCCAGTGCATGGCCATGAGTATAATGAGACTCTATCCGTTCCCAGGGATTTCTGAGGATATAAATGAACTGAAAATTCGCTTTATCTTTGAGTGTCGCAATTCGGGCAGCAACATTAGGACGTTTGGGAATTCTCGTATAATCGACTGACGCTTCCAGAGCCACTTTATGCTGTTGGGGATGCCAATCCCAAAGGGTTTGATACCCTTCAAATCCTTTAGCCCAACGTTGATCATTGGAGAAAAATCTTGGTTCTTTTTGACGGCATGGTGAAATCTGTGGATGCTGAGCTAAGTAAGCAAAAAGACTGGTTGTGCCACCTTTCATTGTACCGATGATTAAAGCAAAATTATTCATACTATATATCTCTAAATTAAACCTTTGTATATTTTGAATAAATTATTGTTCAGGCTATTAATATCATAATCATTTTCTACTCGTAATCTACTCGCTTTGCCGATTTTATCCCATAGGTCATTATCTTGGAGCAATATCTTTATTTTTGCTGCTAATTCATGATAATTTTTCTCCGCTACTAAAAAGCCGGTTACTCCATCCTCAACTAATTCTGGGATACCACTGTGGTAAGTGCTGATCACTGGCAATCCCATTGCCATTGCTTCCATTAATACAACCGGAATCCCTTCTTGATCCCCGTTTTGCCCCGTGATGCTTGGCGCTAACAAAATATGTGAATTATTTAAAATTGCGATGACTTCTTCTTTTTGTTTCCAGCCCAGCAGCTTGATTTTTTCGCCGACATTGAGTTCCTTAATTAGCTGTTCTAGAGATTCTCTCAACTCGCCGTCACCGATAATATTATATTGAATATTGGCATAGGACTGGCTTAATTGGGCAACGGCTCTAATTCCATACTCGATTCCTTTTTTTTCCACCAGTCGAGCAATACTCACCAGGCGAATAGAACCATCTGAATCAGGATGTCGAGGCGTAAATGTAAACTGTTGACAATCAATTCCCATGCGGTGTACAATGATTTTCTGCTGATCACAACCTAATTTAATTAGCTGATTTCGCCAATTGTTACTGATCGGCATAAACAGGTCTCCTGTCTCAAAGAGTTGATCATAGAGACTATCTCCATATTTTTTCAGATGTCCACTGAGATCCAAGCCATGAAATATCGTGCAGAGTTTTCCCTTTATTGCTCCCATATCTCTCAAGTCCATACCTTTAAGTCCTTCTGAACCAAAATGGCATTGAATGATATCATAATCGGGGCGCTTACCCAGGAAGGGAATTACGGTGTAAAGCAGTCTTAATGATCTAGCTTTTTTTCTATACTTGAAAACATTTAATGAACGCCATAAAAGGATTGGATCTTTAAAAAAATTGGTCAAAAACAAGCCGATTCCTTTCCAGAGGCGACTCAAGTAACTTTCTGGTATTTGAGAATAATAGTAGGTATGGCTTAATAGATTATACTTTTCTACATCGGGATGAATTTTGCCTTCTTTCTTCGGTTTAGTGGCATAAATGTCAACGTGACACCCCCGCTCGATCAATCCGGTAATTTGATTCAAAATAAACGTTTCTGACAAGCTGGGGAATTCACCAACCATAAAAGCAATTTTCATTGTTTCATTCTCATTTTTTACTGTTAGTGTTTTCCAGACAACTAATTGGCTAATTTATCACAAAGTAACATAGATCTTGAATCTGGATAGGAAGGAAATACGTGAACCTCGGCAAATTCGCTGTTTAAGACATCAATAAATTCCTCAAGTGTGTACCAAGAGTTCTCTTCCCACCACTCCATAGCTTTTTCATTATTAACAGGAATTACTTCTTTTAATTCAGAATAAGGGATAAACTCGACTAATAACCAGCGTTTGGAAAACTTAAACAACTGGTTAAACATTTTGTCAAAGCCTAATTTTCGCTGAAATATAAGATGGTGAACAATTGTTAGGCACATCACCAGATCACATTGTAGGCGCTGATCAGGAGAAGTGATAAATTCACTATTTAGGTAAGTATCCCTTGCTGTCCAGTCAATGGCTAGTGGTAGAATAGATAGATTATTTTTCTTGGCGTCGTTATAGAGTTTTTGCACACAGGCTTCATCATTATCAAATGCTACAACTTGGCTGCCACAACCTGCTGCTAATTGAGCATACCATCCTTGATCACTATCTATGTCTAATACAGATTTGGGCTTCAATTCGGATAAAATCTTATGAACAGATTTTTGTTTAGTTGTCCATTCTGGAGACGGATCAAGGGAAGCAAAAAAATTATCGTAACTAATTAAGGAATTTATCTTGAATCTAGGAATTTGGATCTGCTCTACTTCTCGTTTTAATTTTCTTAAAAAACTTAAGCTTGATTTTTGAGTTTGGTTTTTATTAGTTTTTGACGTTAGTATATTTTTGGCGAGATTAAAAATATTTAATGGTATGTAATTCCTAGTTAAATCGATGATATTTCTAGTATAAAGTCTCCATTTATTGGCATTTACAGAATAAGCAGAAAAAGCGTCTAATTGTTCTTTAATAATATAAGTTCTCGCACCGTATGAGTGCATTAATAAAGTGCGAGCAGTGTTGACATATTGATGTTGCATAAGGCTTAAAAAATGAATAAATGACAAGTAGAATTTTTTTGAGGCTTCCCCGGGCCAATAAAACTCATCTTCCGCTGAAACAATTGAGCAAAAATCTACAAAAATAGGTCTACTCCAATCAAATAAAATATTCAAAGGATTAGCATCATAAATTGTCAGGTTATACTTGCCCAGTTCTAGAGTCAGATCTATATGTAACAATGTCGCCTCCTTGAACATATCACTACACCATTCATGAGGATACGTGATAAATGGAATTGTTCGATGCTTGAGGATTAAACTGTAATCACCAAGTTTTAAATCAGATATTTCTGTTTCTATAATAAGATTTCTGCTAGTTATTTTTTGAATAATTTTTTGCTCAAATAATCTTCGATAAAGTGATGCATTGTACTCAAATATTCCCCGATATATTTGCCCATTAAATCGAAAAAGACGTCCATTTCGATCCCGAAAAGAAAGCGGATCTAAAACAATGTCATTTGTGGATAAATTATCCATTTTCAAACTCCCTTAAATTGCATTTGATGGTAGTTCCAAAGCTTGCCCTGCTGGGCTAACAACTCCTGATAGGTTCCCTGTTCCACAATCTGTCCTTGCTCCAGCACCACGACTTTATCAGCTTCAGCAATCGTTGATAACCGATGAGCGATCGCAATCACGGTTCGTCCCACGGAAAGCTGCTCCAAGGATTCCTGAATTAAGCGCTCGGATACGGAATCTAGGGCGCTCGTGGCTTCATCCAGAATCAGAATATCTGGGTTGTGCAGCAGAGATCGCGCGATCGCTAGCCGCTGGCGTTGTCCCCCAGATAACGTCACCCCCCGCTCTCCCAGAACCGTATCAAAGCCTTCTGGCATTTCTTGAATAAACTCTAAAGCATTGGCTAAACGTGCAGCTTCCCGAATCGCTTTTTCATCAGTTTCTTGGATACCATAGGCAATATTATTACTCACCGATGTATTAAAAATAAATGTATCTTGGCTGACAATCGCCATCTTCCGCCGCAGGGAATTGATCTCATACTCTGCCAAGTCAATCCCATCAATTTTAATCATTCCCCCAGTTGGATCATAGAAACGCGGAATTAGATCAGCCAGCGTCGTTTTTCCAGCACCCGATCCACCCACTAACGCTGTAGTTTGTCCTTTCGGAATGGTTAAATTAATGTTCTTCAATACCAGGGTATCCGGTTGATAACCAAAATCAACAGCGACAAACTCAATGCCTTTGCTTAAGCCAGGAAACTGAACCGTTCCATTTTCTAAATAAGGTTTGTCATCTCGTCTCAATAACTCTCTAAGATTACTGAGTGAGCCATGGAACTCACTCAATTTTACTCTAGAGTTGTTAACCTGACGGACAATGGGCATCAGCCGGAACAGCACAAATAAAAATGTCAGCAATGAAGCCGGTTGTAACTGTCCGTTGGGAATAAAAATTGCAAAGGCTAGCACCAACATCCCCACCAAAATCGTAATTGCGATGCCTTCTGATAAGGGAACCACTAAAGCACTAGCAGATGCAATTTTTTTTGTCGTTTTCACAATTTGATCACTGGCGGCATAAAACCGCTGACGTTCAAATTCTTGAGTCGCAAACGCCTGAACGGTACGAATTCCACTGATAAATTCTACCGCTGTGGACACAAAGGAACCATTGGCTTTTGAGCGTTCAAAGGATACCTCTCGTACCTTGCCAATAAGGGTGGAGAGTCCAACCGCTAACAGGCTAAACAGCATCAACGAGACAATCGTGAGTTGCCAAGAAATCAGTAAGATGGAAACGACGTAGGCTAACAACGTCGAACCCCGAGCCAGCAACACAGCCGTAATGTCAAAGGAGCGTTCGAGTTGCTTACTTTCAGTCGTCAAACTGTTGATCAATTCACCGGAGCGCGTTGTCGAAAAATAACTTAACCTCAACGATTGAAACTGCTCAAACAGCCGCTTACGCAGTCCATCCACTAAATGGATTTGAGCAATCTTACTATAAACCTGTCCTAAATAGGTCAAGCCACAACGCAGCCAAGTAACCAGCAGAATCAATGCTGATACCCGATAGAGTCGCTCCGTCGCTGGAGCATGAACCGCTAACACCCAGGTATCAACCCACTCAATTCCCGTTTGAATCGGGGGAGAATCAGGATTGGTAAACCCTTGCAAGAAGGTCAAGATAAACCCGACTCCAAATCCCTCAAAAACGGCGGCGAGTAATGTGAAGATTACAGCCAGAACTGCAATGCGGCGAAAGGTTTTAAACTCTCGAAATAGAAAAGCATTCTCTTGCCAAAAACTCGTTGCTTTCAGGAATTTACGGATTGGAGTCGGTAACATTTAAAGACATCCCTATTGTCTTGACAGCAAGGGTGGACTACCATCATTTGTCATTCGTCATTCGTCATTTGTTATTTGTCATTGGTCATTTGTCAGAGTTTGAGGCATATATTTATTATTGGCGGGGGCTTTCTGGCTCCCCCTTCCCTTGTAGTTACCGTAGGGTGGGCAAGAACAACCAACAATCTAGGCGTTTGAAGGTTTATAACTCTTGCCCACCCTAAATAAAATCTGGTGCAAGATGTAAGGGAGCTGCGTAAAAATAAAGTACCAGTGAGGAAAGCTGTATTCATCAACTCAGCCAAGCTTAATTGGTATACTATTAAGCCGCAAGTCCCTAAGTATCAATCAACTACTGAGATGCTAGTTCTCTTGCATAAGTACGCAATAAAAGCACCTCATCTAGCGCCCAATGATAAGGACTAACTAAACTCATCTCACCCCGGACTACATTAATCAATTGGGGCAGTTTGTTTAGTTTAAATTTACGTAGCCAGCGTCCTATAGGTTTAATGATCGGGTTTTCTGCCACCGTTCTGTTAAACTTAAACATCTGGAATAACTTACCGTCTTTGCCCACTTGCCACTGTTGAACGAAAATAGGTTCTGGTGAAGACATCCGCACCAACATTGCCAAGATTAACATCATTGGACTGAAGTTGAGTAATAAAAAAGCCGCTATGCTGCTATTCATAACGTCTTGGCATATCTCCATTAAAGGACGACGTTGTTTCGGTAATGCGGCTAGAGAAGGAACATTGATAAAAACGGGTTTTCCGGCTTGCTGACAAGCATCTAACCAACGCTGTAGTTCAGTCTCTCCCAGTTCTTTATCTAAGGAAATGAGTTTGACAGGAGACTGTTTCAAACATTCTGTTAACCTTTGGTCATTCTCAAGCGCACTCAGACGAATAGGGTTAGCTACAGTGCTGCGTCTGACTAAAAGCTGCTCTTCATGCCATTGCAGCATTAAGTAGCTAGACAGGGAATCTGGGGATTTTTCGGTAGTAGATGTCATAGGATTAGAAGGATTAGTCATCAATTGCGAGAGGGTCATTGCTGTTGATTATGTCGATCACCTGAGCGGAGTCATGGACAATGAATCCACTCGGAGATAACGGGAGATAACGTCTTAGTTGAGACCCTTTTTGGGGAAGTGTTAAATGCCATTAAAAATGTTTAGGCAGTTAATCAATAGAAGTGATAACTGAATACAACAGTTCTACCATAAACCAACGAGTTTGCTGACAAGCTGTAGTTGAATTTATGCTGTTTATTCATTTTTATTTATCATAGTTCATATTTTGCCAAATGTCTCTAATTTTTAGCCAAAAATTGATTAGACAATATTATGAATGGTGTCAATATCAGAGGAAACTATAATATAAAAAACAGTCAGGATATAACTCTAACGAAAACTTTATCAACTCGATGCATCTTCACGTAATCTTTAAGAAACAGGGCTTGACAATGAGGGCGCATTTCCCAATCAACCAATGACAAATTACTAATTATTAATTACTAATTAAGCTGTAACGATTGACTATTTTGGTACTGGGTGTATGGGAGATAACGATTGGTATAACTACTAGCACCATTTGCCACCACACCGATCGCATTTAAGGGACTGAGCATCTGGGTTGTCTCCGTGAGTTCCGATTGCGTCACCTTATCCAAACGGGCAACTAACACCACACCCTGACAAAAGGACGCCACTTGCATAGCATCGACAATGCCCAGAATGGGTGGAGTATCAAGGAGGACTAAATCATAACCTTGCTCAAACCGTGCCATTAATTGCTTCATCCGTTGGCAACTGAGTAACTGAACTGGATCAGGGGGTATAGGTCCAGCGGTTAAAACATCAATCTCGGCACCAAACAGGGATAGCTGTTGGGGAACAAACTCTGATTTATCATTAGCCAGAATCGTTGCTAACCCCTGGTCATTAGACAAGTGAAGCTGTTGGTGTAATGTCGGACGGCGTAAATCCGCATCAATCAACAGAACCCTCTGGTGCAAGCGAGCCGCACTCAATGCTAAACCCACTATAAATGTGGACTTTCCCTCACCCGGTAAGGCGGAGGTAATCACCAACGACTTAAGGGTGACATCGGCGTTCAATAGTTGAATATGTTTATAAATCAGATCTAACGATTCCCGGAAGGGAAGGGATTGCAACATGGGCAGTGTTTCCGGTTCGGGAGTCGATGACTTACTGAAGGGCAAGTGCATCAACCGCCCATTGGCACTCAGGCGGGGCAATTGGGGCAAGATCCCAAGTAAAGGCAGTGCGACTTGTTGCTTCAACTGATCAGAGGTATGAACCGCATCATCCACTGCTTCCCGCCCAAAGGCAGCAATCCCGCCCAAAAACAGTCCAATCACCATCGCCAAGAGTACGTCTTGCTTCGTTTTTGGACCCGTTGGTTCTCCCAATTGGGGCGCTTCCACAACTTGCCATTTAAATCCGCCCCTAGCGATTTCGATGCCTAACTCCTGTCGCGCTTCTAGGAGTTTTTGCAGGGTATTGCGTTCAACTTGAACCTCCGGTTGCAGGCGCTCATACTTAGCGATGAGTTCGGGAAAGCGACTCAGTTGCGCCTGGAGTTGCTGCTGGGTTTGAGCTAAACTCTTGTCCTTGGCTTCTAGGGCTTCCAGACTGGTTTGGGTTTCCGCAAGCTGACGAGAAAGGGTCAAATCGGTTTCTCCCAGTTGTCCGGCTTGCTGTAAATTTCCTACAGGTTCTGGGGAAGTTTGTCCGAGTACTCGATTGGCTTCTGCTTGTAACAATGCTTGCTGACGCTGACGCTTTTGCAGCAGTTGCTGCACCGTGGGATCAGCATCGGTAAATCTTACCTGTTGTTCTGCTAGCGCCAATTCTGTCTTTTGCAGTTCATCCAGCAGGGTTTGGTAACGGGATGACTCACTCAAGCGGGAGGATGTGAGCGCTTTTTGGGGAGAACGTTTCAGTTGTTGCTGTAATGCTTGATAACGCGCCTGTGTTTCTTGGTACTGAGCGCGAATCGTCTCTCGTTCTTGCTCAATCGTATTTAACATTTGAGTCACTGTAGTGGCTTGTTCCACCGGATCAATCAGGTTTTGACTTTGGCGAAATTGTTCTAAGGCTTGCTCTGCCTGAGTCACACTCTCACGGGCGGTGGGCAACTGGTTGTTAATAAAGGCTAACCCTTCGGCGATTCGTTGCTGCTGCTGTTCGAGATTGAACTCCTGATAGACGTGCTGAATCGCTTCGAGAACATCTTGGGTTTTCACCGGATCGTTGCTGGTATAGTCCACTTGCACGATTTTCGTTTCTACGTCTTCCTCCTCCTTACGGGTTACTGATAACCATTCCTTTAGCATTTCCACCTCCAAGGTGGGATAGTGGGGATGGAGCAAATCTACTGCTCGTTGCAGGAGTTGACTACTTCGCATCAAGTTAAGCTGAGTGGCATAGTCGAGTTCCAAATTGGATTCCTTTACCTGATCCTCAAACTCGGGTTGTCGATTGTTATTTTTTTCTTTGAAATATGGCTCAACTAAAAGCTGCATGGAACTCTGGTAGGTGGGTTCTTTGAGCAGCGATAGAGGAATGGCGATCGCCAAAATTCCACAAAATACACCTAGAAACCAAAAGCGGCGGCGTACTAGGATGGCAAACAATTGCCCATATCCAAAATCGGTGTCTGCTCCCTGGGGATGACTGGATGTTACTGTCACTATTTCTCAACTGAATTAGATAGGAATAAAGTCTGAGCAGGATTCGGTTTAAATCCCCACACCTGCTCCATAAGTTTGGATACTTTGCCAAAAAATGCAGCTTCTGAAAAGTTACTCAGGGCATGATTTCTAATCTGGGCATAATCCCAGGAGTGTTGACTAAACTCGATTAAGGCTTCATGGATAGATTCGGGCGTTTGTTTCTTAAAAAACACACCTGTTTTTCCAGGAATTTGTGTATCTAGAACGCCCCCTGCACCGTAAGCAATCACTGGGGTACCACTGGCGTTGGCTTCAATGGGAACTAATCCATAGTCTTCTAATGCGGCAATAATCACCCCCTGTGCTTTCGACAGATATTGCTTACGCTCTTTGTCACTCACATAACCAAGAAATTTAATATTTCCCAAAGCTTTGGCTTCAAGACGTTCTCGTTCCGGTCCATCGCCAGCAATCAGCAGCGTCCACCCTAACCAATTAAAGGCTTCTACAATAATATCAATGCGTTTATAACTGATCATGCGGGACGAAACATAGAAGTAATCCTCCTTGTGATCCTCAAAGATGAACTTGTTGGTGTTAATTGGGTAGTGAATTACTTGTGCGGGTTTTCCATAGATAGCTTGAATGCGTTCAGCCACTGTGGTTGAGTTGGCAATATAGAAGTCAGGTTCCTTAGCATAAATGATATCAAATTTTCTGAGTCGATTAAATATTCTTTCAATTACGGAAGAATAGAGTCGAAAGTCTTTGTATTGCCGCAAGTAGGTTTTGGTATCCCAGAGAAACCGAGTGACATTATGACAAAAACAAATATGGATAGCATCTGAACGTTTCCGTACACCTTTAGCAAAGCTACTGGTGCTGCTAATGATTAAATCATACGCTTGCAGGTCTAATGCCCGAAACGCGGGATAGTAGAACGGTGCTAAGAGTCGGAAGTTCTTAGTGGCTCCGGGAATATTTTGTAGTCGCGTCGTGTTAACCTGGCGATCGCCTAAATCAATGGTCTCCTCCGGATCATATAAGGATGTAAATACGTCGGCTTCCGGGAAGTATTGACACAGCAATTCAAAAACCCGTTCTGCGCCCCCTCTTTGGGTTAAATAGTCATGAACTAAAGCAATTTTCATATTCAGATATAGTCTTTTCAGATGATTCGCGTACATCCAAAGCACTGAAAGTCTTACTTAGTAAGGGTTGCTTGTTGAAATCTCAAATGGAAAAACTGTAGTATTGGTTAAGTTTTGGTTGGTTGCTGAAGCAGAACTTAAATTGATACGCAGACGGCGCAATATATTTACCCTTTAGGTTTTTCCGTATAATGCTGTATACCTCTGGCTTCATCCCGAAGCCAGATGTGTAATTTAGATAAGTTGCAGCTTATTAACCAGATTTACTCTGGGGAAAGCCTTGGAAAGTGATTATTTGTTAACCCTAGATTAGGCTAACATTATCAGTGAATACTTGTCAATGCTGAGCTGATCATTGAAAAAAACAATTCTCTAAATTAGTGAAGGGTAACCCTTGCTAGACAAGCTTTTCAGCTTGCTGGCTAGGGGTGTATTTCACCTGAAGGGGTGACAAGGGACGTGAAGAGTAGGCAGGGTGTGGGGTGTCGGGGGTAGGGTGTCGGGCATTGGTATCAACTTAAGCGCTAAAAGCAGGGGGAGCAGGGGGAGCAGAGGAAGCAGGGGGAGCAGGTACCTCAATCAGATGAAATACGCTGTATACCCAGTTGTCGAAAAAATAGGTGAATCTCTAATGGAAAAAGCTACATTTGGAGCAGGCTGTTTTTGGGGAGTAGAGGCGGCATTTCGTCGATTAAAGGGCGTTACTTCTACATCCGTCGGCTATATGGGAGGACATTTTGAG
>Ga0207419_1001376_pt1 | contig 18486 bp, 16 predicted proteins | sample ElkSloMetagenome_4_FD_184723 | JGI IMG/M metagenome (GOLD analysis project Ga0207419, IMG submission 184723) | Hot spring microbial communities from Elkhorn Slough, Monterey Bay, USA - MD2A (version 2) | ecosystem: Environmental > Aquatic > Marine > Intertidal zone > Estuary: Microbial mat ...
GGGAACCGCCGCTGCTTCTTCGTGAGTCATATTTGTAGGTTTGAGGGCGGTAGAAATAGCTTTAACCGCAGCGTATTGGGCGCAAGCACCCCCAGAAACCGGGTTGAGACTGGTGTAGACTTCATCTCCCGGTTGAAAGCCTGTAACTCGTTCTCCGACTTCTACGACAACCCCTGACAAGTCGGCGCCAATTTGTTTGGGGAAGTTGTAACCGGAGATTAGTTGTAAATGTCCCTGGCGCATTTTCCAGTCAACAGGGTTTACACTGGTTGCGGAGATTTTAACTAATAATTCATCCGGTTTAATTTTGGGGGTGTCTATCTCTCGATATTCCAATACGTTAGACGAACCATATTGATTAAAAATAACCGCTTTCATCTACCAATCCTCAGCTTGTTTTTGATTTTGAATCCTTGTTAGCTTAATGTATCGTGTATTCTTGTAAATGTCATCATTGTCCCACTCCTTTGAATACACAGAATGTCTGAAATGTCTTCCGGGTAAACGTCCCTTGAATGTGTGACTGGCTATTTTTAGGATTAGAAGTTAGATTCAATCTCTAGACTTATTTACTGATTTGATCTTTAATGCTATTGAGGAGAATCGTGTAATGTAGGTTTTTCGCGGTTATGAACAATTGCTGTGATTACCTGTTTGAGTTTAAGGTCAAATTTTACGGAAGGTTTCGTTTAAGACTTGAAAGATTAGATAATGTTAAGTAAACGTTGAAAATGACTAAGATTGTTTTTGATACTTCCTACACCGTACAAACCGGAGATACACTGAAAAGTATCGCTGAAAAAGAGTTTGGAAATCGCGATCGCTGGCGAGAAATTCGTCAACCAGATGGAACTCGTTTTCTGTCCCCAGACTCTTCTGAACTGCAAGTTGGTCAAAGGGTTTATTTACCGATTAAAATGGGTCAACGATTGCATCCGTCTTCTGGATACGGGGAAGGAGATGATTTTTTATCACCTGATGAGTTGAGTCCTTTATCGCCAACTTTGAGCAATTTTTATCAAGCTTTGATTCGCTATTCTCCCTCAAATTTAATTGTTAATCAAAAAATCCTTAAACCTCTGATTGAACATTTTTTAAAGGGAAAAGGGGGTATTTATCAACATGAATTTGATTCACCTTTATCTCGTTTATTTGAAGATTCACAACCTTTTAAACAAGTTTGGTATCAAATTATTCCTCAAGTTCAACAACAACTACAACTCCAAGCAAATGTTCACAACATTGATGTTCAGGCGCTGAAAGTTTCTATTCCTCATTTTGCGTTTAAACCGGGCAAAGCTGATTTAACGTTGTTTGCAACCATTGGAGGCATTCAAGGTGCAGATTTACTGCTCAAACGATTTACCCTGAATACAGATCATGATTACACTCTTGAGGTTTTCTGGGTGATTTATGATGATTTTGGAGTCGGGAAAGATGACCGCTATACACCCAGTTTATATGCCGCTTGGAATCTACAGCATCGAGGTGAAGCTCAAGCATTTGTTAATGAAATTATCCTCCATAAAACAATTACAGGGACTTTGAGTTTTTCCCCTGAAAAAGCTAGAGTTTATCAGAGTTTACAACATTAGTTTTAGACAAAAGTTAATTTAATGATGAAATAGGAAGAACTAAAGAAGGTGAAAACTTTTGATAATTCTACAATTAACGTCTAATTAATTACTCATTATTGATCGTTCAGAATCTTGTTTAGTCTGTTGATTGAATAGAAATGAACCCCTCCACTTGAATCACTTTAGACAGTTGTGTTATTCTGTTTAAAATCCGTCACTCCAGATTGATAATGCTTAATTTAGACATCGATCCAGCTTTGACTGTGTTTTTACTTTTTTTTCATTGTTTAATTGGGGGAATTGCTGCTTTAATTGCTAAACAAAAAGGGCATCGCTTTAATCGATGGTTAATCTTGGGATTAATTGGCGGTACACCGATATTTTTGACCGCCCTCTGGATTAAACCTTTACCCCATAAAATTTAAGCAAAGCTGCAATTAAATCAGGCCATAGAGAGTTTTGTTTTTAAACCTCATCTATTTCTAAAAGGAGAAAACATTGATGAGTAAGACTGCAATTGTGAGAACGCAAGGAGATACTTTAAATGTTCGTTATCGTCCAAATGGTGAGATAGTTGATACTCTAGAAAACGGTACAAAAGTTACAGTCATAGGTTCTCCCGTTCCCGTCGGAAATTGGACTTGGGTAGCGATTGGCCAAAATCGTTGGGTGGCGATGGAGTTTCTCACCTTTGTTCCCCTTTCCGAACAGCCCTCCTCAACCGACTTTGGACTCAGTGGTGCAAAAGTCGTGACCACTCAAACATCCGAAATCATTGCCGGAGGGTTAAAAGTGTATCAAACTGAATTAATCGATACCACAGGTCAGGTGATTGATCGGATACGCTGTGTTTCAGGTCGGGTCGGTTTACAAGATCCCTCCGAAGTACCGGGATCTCAAACTCCGATTCCGTTTGGGGTATATACCTTTGATTATCCAGGTCATGTAGAATATGCTCCGGGCGAGTTTGGGGGGGTGTGGTCGCCTGTTACTCCGACCTTTGAGACAAACCGAGGCGGATTTGGGCTACACTATGATCCTTCTACCTTTGACAACAACTCCCAAACCGGAACAGCAGGCTGTTTGGCAACACCAACCCCCGCAGAACGAGATATAATGAGCAATTTTATTGTGCGCTACAAACCGATCTATCTGATTGTACAGAAAGGCCATTAACTCTCGCGAGAAAAGAATTGATCGGAGGATAAAGTTCTGTATTCTGTATAGGGAAAAGGGGGAGTTATTATGTTATTCTTAGCCAATGTGCTAGAACAGACAGAAAATGTCTCAAGCGCTTTCTTGTAGCCCCTCCAAACTAACAAACAGCTAAATCATTGAAAACATTTGTCCGACTCAAGGTCGTCGGAGAGGCGAGAATTGCTGTTTCTCCTGAGTCAGACAAATACAGACAAGTTCACTCCGTTCTGCGATTCAATATTAAAGGTCTTATGAGTATTGAGAAAATTGTTGAGCAAGCTTTACAAGATGGTTACTTAACGCCTTCTATGGAGGCTGAAGTCGGACGCATTTGCAATACAGCATCCGAACTCTCCATCGAGGAGTACATGGCACTTGATCGCCTCATGGGAGCCTTGTTAACAGGTGAAGTGGTTGTTCTACCCCGTAAACAGTTTATCAACGTTATGGAGGAGTTGGTTCTCAGTGAAGCGATCGCTAGAATTGCCGATATTGAGGATAACAATGAACCATCGCTTGATGTCGGAGACATCGCTGCCTATGCACTCAACCGACTTCCTCCTCTCTATGCGACAACCGAAGAAGGCGCCCAATATCAGCGTTCAAGAGCCAGAGAAGACCTCTACGAGATGATTTCGGGTCAGGTCAAAGAGGCCATTAATCTAAATCTAGACCGAGTTGCACAAAACAAAACTGTATTCGGACAATCTTCCGGTAAAGGTGTCCTCGATAACATCAGTGACTTGCTCAAGACTTATGCTGAAAATTACGAACCATAATGCTTAAGATCCCCCGCCTTTTAAACTGGGGGATATAAGCTTCTGGCTCAATTGGTGAGACCGTTGATGTGCTTAGATTCTAGAAGCGGTAAAGCGCACACCGAAAAAGCAAGCGGGAATAATCGCAACTCTGACAGCTTAAACCCCCGCAGAAATTCTCAGCAAGCAGAAATTGAATCGTTCCATACAAGTCTATACGCGAGCGAGGACTTGTTAGAGCCAGGTGAGCATAGACATTTTCAGGAGTCAGAAGAAACCTCTTCCGGTGCCGACTCAGGAGTAGGACTAACGGCGGGTTTAGCAGCCCGTTGTTCTCGCCGTTTACGTTCGGCTTGAGTCATTTCGTCCATAACAATACGAGCTTGCTTCAATTTCTCTAAATTGCTGCGATAGAGTTCTAGATCCTTTTGTAATTTGTCCAGGGGTAAGTTTAATCCCGAAGCAAGTTGAGTCAGAGTTTGCTGGGTTGCTTCCTTGTCTTCCATTGCTTGAGGATCGGCTTGTTCAATCAGGGTGAATAAACCAATAGCCAAGATGCGACTATATTTGTACTTGGGAGTGGTGGCAATCTTTTGAAAAGAACCCTGCAAGTCGTTTTGAACTTCAGAGTTAGCCGCATCATCAACCCAAGAGACAATATCCTCAACAGAGAGAGTTTGAGCAAATTCCTGCAATCGCTGGGCTTCGGCTCGATAGCGTTGGGGATCATCCTGTAGAGCATTGATCAAAGCATTGAAAATAGACTCCTTATCAGATTCGGGTAGATATCCTTGCATAAAACGGTCGAAAGCAGTTACGACACCCAAAGCATAAATGGGATCATACTGGAAATCCACATTGACCGACAGTAGGTGCATCTCAACCATCAACTCCTCGATCACCCGACGGTAAACTGAATTGATCGGACGAGTGTGAATGCTATAGAAAGCGCGTTTGGTATCAGAAACGGTACGGATGTTGTTCACAAGCCATTCTTAAGAGGGACTTAAGATTATATTGTCTCTCTTGAAGACTCGTTTGCCAAGCGAGATCCCTCTAGCCAATCTGACCACATCAGGTTAGTCTGTATTATGGACTGCAAAATTTAAACTGCGGTAACAAAAAGTTAATCCCCCCTCTGAGGTCGGGGATGTGCGCTCTAATGCTGTGACGATTCCTTTTGTTACAGCTGAACGTTGAAAAAATAATAATTTCGAGGCAAAATTGCATGACTGCAACAACCGAACGTACTAAGTACGACATCAAAGATCCCTCTTTGGCAACTCAAGGAAAACAGCGCATTGACTGGGCTGGACGGGAAATGCCCGTTCTGCGGTTAATTCAAGAACGCTTTGCTAAAGAAAAGCCACTTGCGGGTATCCGCTTGGTTGCTTGCTGCCATGTCACTACAGAAACGGCTCATCTGGCGATCGCTCTCAAAGCAGCGGGTGCAGATGGGATTCTAATTGCGAGTAACCCCCTTTCCACTCAGGATGATGTTGCGGCTAGCTTAGTCGTCGATCACGGTATTCCTGTTTTTGCAATCAAGGGAGAAGATACAGAAACCTATTTGCGGCACGTTGAAACCGCTCTGGATCATCGCCCCAATATTATCATCGATGATGGAAGCGACGTTGTTGCCACTTTGGTGAAAAACCGTCAACATCAACTTTCTGATTTGATTGGTACTACCGAAGAAACCACCACAGGTATTGTTCGCTTAAGGGCGATGCTGAACGATGGGGTGTTGACTTTCCCGGCGATGAACGTTAATGACGCCGATACTAAGCATTTCTTTGATAACCGTTATGGTACGGGTCAATCTACCCTCGATGGTATTATTCGAGCCACCAATATTCTGCTCGCCGGAAAGAATATTGTTGTTGCGGGCTATGGCTGGTGTGGTAAAGGTTGCGCCCTCCGCGCTCGTGGCATGGGTGCTAACGTGATTGTCACCGAAGTTGACCCGGTACGCGCGATTGAAGCGGTAATGGATGGTTTCCGGGTGATGCCGATGGAACAAGCCGCAGCAATTGGTGATTTGTTTATCACGGTGACTGGAAACAAACACGTGATCCGTTCTGAACATTTTGATGTGATGAAGGATGGGGCGATGGTTTGTAATTCGGGTCACTTTGATATTGAAATTGACCTGAAGTCCTTGAAGGAAAAATCGACAGAAGTTAAAGAAGTTCGGAACTTCACTCAACAGTACAAGTTGCAAAGTGGTAAGTCTGTAATTGTACTCGGAGAAGGCCGACTGATTAACTTGGCGGCGGCTGAAGGTCATCCCAGTGCGGTGATGGATATGAGTTTTGCTAACCAAGCCCTCGCTTGCGAGTATTTGGTTAAGAATAAAGGCAAACTCGAACCCGGTATGTACTCGATTCCGGCTGATGTTGATCAGGAAATTGCCCGACTCAAACTGAAGGCAATGGGAATCAATCTTGATACCCTGACTCCTGAACAAATTGAGTACACCAACTCTTGGGCGTCTGGTACCTAATTGAATTTAGTGACCAGTCATCGGTGACAGGTGACAGGTGACAGGCGACGGGTTATAGAAAAAACTGTTTCCCGTTTCCTTGTCCCTGTTTCCTCGAAAATTGCCATCTGGGTTGCGTATTTTCTCTGAATTTTTACCTTCCCTTTCCCACTACCCGTGTCTAAACTCTCTGTTGAACTCCAGCGTTACTTCTTTAATGAAGAACGTAATCCCCAAGTGACCCTTGCTGATATTCTCGATATTGGCGGCGAACGGGTCTTTGGGTTTTTGTTTGTCTTGTTGGCTTTACCTTCGGCTTTACCTGTTCCTGCGCCAGGTTATTCGGTACCGTTTGGGATTTTGCTCTTAGTCTTAGCGGTTCAGTTGATTGTTGGGGCGAAGCAACCTTGGTTTCCTCAAGGATGGCTCAATCGTCCCATCGATCTCAAAACCGTGCAGGGTTTTTTGAAAGGGGGAATTCCCTGGTTACAAAAAATTGAATTGGTTTCTCGTCCCCGCTTAAGCTTTATTTGCACTAGCTTTCCGGGTCGGATTCTGATCGGATTAGCGATCGCGTTGATGTCTATCTCCATGATGATTCCGATTCCTGGAACCAATACTCTACCTGCGATTGGGATTTTTATTACCGGGTTTGGTCTACTCGATGATGATGGGGCGATTAGTTTAGGGGGATTGGTGGTTTGTGCGATCGGACTTACCCTTTCTACACTGATCCTGGTTTATGGTTATGAAGCGGTCAAAACCGGGATTAACTATCTTCGTCAGTCTTTTTAATTTGATTGGGGAGGGCGGCAAGTATACCGCCCTAATTGACCTCAGAATCTATACCCCACTTCAGCACTTAACACATGATAAATTGAGCATTGATGACGCTTTGTTCCAATGCTCCGTTCCGCCTACAAGTCAAAGCCTGAGAGAATTTCCAACTGATTCTAGGAGATAATATGAGAGGCAATTTTCCGGACTGAACCGATTAACGCCACTCCTGACTCAAGGTGGTCCAAGTTTGATCATCTACAACTCCATTGACTTCTAAACCTTTAGTCTCTTGATAGGCGATTACAGCCGCTTGGGTGCGACTTCCAAATACACCATCAACGGGGCCTGGATCGAAACCTTTGATCTCTAAACGGGTTTGCAGGGTTCTGACTAAAGATCCCTTAGTTCCTTTTGTTAATACTTCTTGTGCGACCGCTACGGGCTGAGGAGCAGTTGCTACGGGCTGAGGATCAGTTTCTAATAACTTCCAGGTTCCCCGATCTACAATCCCGTTAACTTCTAGTCCTCGGGCTTGTTGGAAGGCTCTGACGGCCTGTTCTGTACGGGAACCGAAGACACTATCAGCACGACCGGGATCAAAACCATGAACTTGTAGACGCTGTTGTAAGCCTGTTACCTGTGTGCCTCGTGTTCCCGGCTCAAGGGTATAACGTCGGATCGGTTGAGGCGAACCTTCATAAAAAGGCTCAGAAAACAGTCGGTCTTGACGGGGTTCTGCGGGAACAAACTCAGGAGAGCGTCTGACCGGGATTTGCAGTTCTTCACTAAAACTGAAATCTTTCCTGGGGAGATCGGGGTTTGTGCCGGACGTTGCCCGAGCAGTGGAATTAAACCCCAAAACAGCTACAATCAGTGAGCTGGCTAAGATAGCATTTCTGATAAACATGAGAAGTTATCCTGAACTTTATTGGCAGTTGATGTACAGAGCCGATACACATTATCTGAATTTTATCATCTACCTCCGATCAAAAAATCCGGTAAAAGATAGAAGATCTCTTTAAGTCTAATTGCAAAATCATGGTTGGGGTGTACCGGAAAGGACTCTTAATTACAAAACGTTAAAATCTATAATTTAATGTTGTAAAGATATCCGTATTTGTTCCGAATATAATTCATAAATGGCTCAAGACTCAACCCCTGACCTGTAACTCGTTCAAGAAGTTCGTCAGACGTATACTTTCGGCCATGTTGATAAATCTCAGATCTCAGCCAGTGATGCAAGTGGCGAAAGTTTCCCCGTTCGATCTGCACGGGAATTTCTGGGTCGCTGTCAATTAAGGCTTCATAAAATTGAGCGCTCATTAAGTTTCCTAACGTATACCCATGAAACATTCCCCCAATTAACCCGACAAACCAGTGAACATCTTGTAAAACGCCGTTGGTATCATTTGAGGGAATCAGACCCAAATCCTTCTGATATCGTTCGTTCCAGGCATCCCGTAGATCACCCACGGCTAAAGTGCCTTCTAACATTGCCAACTCCAGATCGAAGCGAATCATGGCGTGTAAGTTGTAGGTGACTTCATCGGCATCTGTGCGAATTAAGGAGGGTTGGACGGTATTGATCGCCCGATAAAATTGCTCTGCTGAAGTTTGTCCTAACTGACGAATAAATGTTCCTTGGAGTTGCGGATAAAACCACTCCCAAAACCCTCGACTCCGACCGATGAGATTTTCCCATAACCGTGACTGACTTTCATGGACACTAAAAGAAGTTCCTCTCGCCAGTGGTGTTGCTTCAAACTCGGGTGCAAGACCTTGTTCATACAAAGCATGACCCATTTCATGGATGCTACTAAATAAAGCTTGATCGAGGTGATGTTCATAAACTCGGGTGGTCATTCGGACATCACCAATCGAAAACTTGGTGGCAAAGGGATGTAAGGTTTTGTCTTGACGTCCTCGGTTAAAGTCATAACCCAACCGAAAAATGACGCCTTTGATAAAGCTGAGTTGCTCTTGTTCGGCAAAGAACTGATGCAGACAGGAATTATTAATCGGGGGGGAGTCCGCGATCGCTTTGATGAGGGGAATAAGCTGTTGTCGCAACTGCTGAAAAATGGGTTTGATCATGGCAACACTCATACCGTAGTCATTTTGCTCAATTAACGGATCAGCGATATGTTGACTATTGTTAAAAAAACTTGCCAGTTCGAGAGACAGATCTAAGGTTTTCTCTAAATAGGGTTGGACTTTGGCAAAATCATTCTCCGGGCGAGCCTTCGACCAGGCGCTATAAGAGGCTGCTTGATGCTGAGATAGCCTTGCCATGAATTCAGCCGGAACTCGAATTGCCCGTTGATAATCTCGGCGAGTAACGCGAATCAAACTTGCTGCTAGGGAATCGTAGGAAAGAGAAGCCTCAAAGGGATGTAAATCTTCTAGCAGTTGACCGAGAGCTGGATCTGTAAACTTTTGGTGAGCAATCTGTTTGAGGGTGGCAATTTGACGTCCTCTTGCTGTTGCCCCCCCAGCGGGCATATAGGTGGCTTGATCCCAATGTAGTAGGGAAACCACCGATTCAATATCGTTAATCTCACTCAAACGGTGTTTAAGTTTGATTAATTGAGGTTCCTGGTTCGGCAGTGGCATGATTGCGGTGTTTGTCGGATACACACTATATCATTTCTAGTGTGCCATTCGTTGTCGCTAATTCTGACAAGCTTTAATCAAATCAACTTAATCACGGATCAAGTCTTAATAGTTGACGGATTCATCACTTTTTCTAGAGTTTGTAATCTCTTTAACCCTAGTCTCCTAAGCCACCCCCAATCCAGCAACTTGACTGTTTATATCTTGGTGTACAATCTGATGGTATTTTCGTGTTCCGAAGTGATTGATATGTCAACAATGACTTATAACGAGACAGCAAATTCGGTAACAGGTGAAGCGGATGCCAAGGCAAGAACTCGCTTGCTTTTAACATTGTGGGCGCTAGGAGGAATTCAAGCCAAGGTTAAGAAAAGCGAACTCACCAGTAAGGTTAAGCAAAAACGCCAAGGTAAAAAAGTGGGTATTTATCAGGGGCTTTATGATGAACTCAAAACTGCTGGAGCAATCCAAATAGAAAAGGAAAATCAGGTGCCGATGGTTTCAATGACAGAAACCGGAAAACAAATGTTAATCGAAGCACTTAGAGATCCTGAATTTGAGTTTGAAGGTACAGTTGTAGCCGCCCGATTAGCAAATGCTCTCGTGGAATTGATTCGTCATATGGATCATGTTCCTCCTGCACCGAATTCCGAAGAAGTATCTGCGGAGGAAGAAAATTCTTCTTTATAAGAAGTCTAAAGGGATGTTCAAAATCATACCCTGAAAGCACACTCGACTCACTCATCCCCTATGATTAAGTCGTTTATCTGTTTGGTCAAGTTTGATGGGTTACGCTTTAAAATGTTGACTGCTATCAACTGAAAAAAGTCGATTGAATTCAATAGCCTATATTAAGGTCGTGTTTTCATTCTAATCAGGAATTTATTTACAGATTTCATCTTTTCTATCTGAAAGGAAGAATGAGGGTAAATAAGGGTTTAATCGACTAATAGAGTTCCGCTTCTCACGCATTTCCCTCTAGCATGAAAAACCCTCGATTTTGTCGTAAATTCTGGATTCGCTCTCTCCTTTTATTCACTTGGAATTTTAAATTTCTAGGGGTGCGTTAACCTAACGCACCTTGAAGTTATTTACCTGCTCTTAACCAATTCTTTCAACACTCCTCTTAAGATTCGCCAATCAGAATTTAGTTTTTGCGGCGATGAGATGAAACTTGATTGAACAAAAATCCTAAACCTAATGCACTCAACGCCAGTATTGACGTGGGTTCTGGAACTTTTGGAAATTGTGACTGTACAGTGGAGTAAGCCATGTCAGCAATAATTTCGTGAGTTGCTGTTGTTGGATGAATTAAATCCCAAAAGAGATATTCATCAGGATTGGGAAATTCTTCACAACCCACTTCTAGACAAGCCGCGACTGCATTTGACCAACTATCCGTACCATTAGTTAATCCAAACTCACCAGGATTTTGCAAAATGCTGTTAACCGTAGCATTAACATCAACTAAACCAATATTAACGCCTGTTAAGGATTGATTTAAGCCTTCTACTGCTGAATTTAATAAAAAATTATGAGCCGCAGTTAATTGATTTAAAGGTTCCTGGAAATCACTATTTAAAGCTAACGGAGTATTCCCTAAACTCGGTAAATTTAACAGTAATAAGTTCCGAGCGCCAACATCATACAGCGAGTGAACAGCCTTTGATATATTATTAACAGGTATTGTCGGATCACTCACGCCACCAAATATATAATCATTTGCACCCGCCCAAACTACATAAAGCGCATCGGGATTTGCCGATTGATTTTGTGCTAATAATGGTTCAATAAAATAATTGAGTTCTTGAGTTAATCCCGGAAACTCTATCGGAATATCAGGGCGGAGAATATTAATGATATTCAGATCACCCGATGTCGCCCCTCCAAAGGAATAATTTGTTCCATCTGAAGACTGAACCGGACTCGTAAAAGGAGTGGGATTTAAGCCAAATTTTGGACTCAAATATTCTGTCCAAACTGGCCCATTAGAAAAGCGTCCACCGAAGGATAAAGGATTTTCTGGAACCGCTCCATTTGTAGCTTCAAAAATATTACCCGGATCTGAAAGACTATCACTAAAAACAAAGATTTGATTAAAACGAGAATCCAGGCTAGCGGCTTCAACCGAAACAGTTCCTACAGTTAACACACTTAATAAAGAAGTGGTTAAGGCGACGTTATAAGAGTAGATGCGAGACATAGATGACACTCTGGTTATTTCAAACAATCTTGATGTTAGATAATTTAACATCTATCTCCGTGAAATTACAGAGGATTATGTAAAACTTTTGATGTATCTATGTAAATTTTCGGTAAATGTCTAACTTTAGACAAGATGTTTCGTTGCACTCAACATGACAAGTTTAATTGTCATTCTGAACGTTGTGAATAATCTAATTGAGATGTTTCGTTAGACTCAACATGACAAGTTTAATTGTCATTCTGAACGTTGTGAATAATCTAAGTAAGATGGGAATTACCCACCCTACTCTTTACTCACTCAAAAATCAAGAATCTTTCAACGTTGAACGCATAGTTGGGAACATGATCACATCTCGAATACTTTGAGTATTAGTTAACAACATAATCACTCGATCTACACCAATTCCCATCCCGCCACAAGTTGGCATTCCTAACGATAACGCCTGAATAAAATCTTCATCCATTGGATGCGCTTCTTCATCCCCTGCATTTTTTTGGGCGAGTTGTTCTTCAAACCGTTTACGTTGATCAACCGGATCATTTAACTCCGAAAATCCGTTAGAATATTCGGTACCGTGAATAAATAATTCAAACCGTTCAACAAACCCGGGTTTAGAACGATGACGCTTGGCTAAAGGACTGACTTCCACGGGAAAATCAATAATAAATGTCGGTTCCATCAAAGTTGATTCTACCTTTTGATCAAACACCGCATACAACAAATAGCCTAACGTTTGAGTATGTAACTTTGAAGGTTTTAAACCCAATTTTTCTGCTTCTTTTATCGCTTCTCCCAACTCCAACGTGTCAAAATCTAAGCCTGTTTTTTCCCGCACTGCTTCTACCATTGTTTGCACTTTCCAATGCTTTCCGGTAAAACTGGGATAAATATCGCTGTAGTCATATTTCCGCTCTAGACTAATTTTATCATCGAGATAGTCTACTTCGCTAACATCACCTAATACATCTTTCGTCACAACACAGATTAAATCTTCTACCAACGTCATCAAGTCAAAATAATCAGCATAGGCTTGATACGCTTCAACGGATGTAAACTCAGGATTATGAGTGCTATCAATGCCTTCATTTCTAAACACTCGCCCAATTTCAAACACCCGTTCAAATCCCCCACAAACTGCCCGTTTTAAGAACAATTCGGTTGCAATTCGCAGATACAAATCAATATCTAAAGCATTGTGATGAGTAATAAATGGACGCGCCGCAGCACCGCCGTAAATCGCTTGTAAAACTGGAGTTTCGATTTCATCAAATTCTGCATTCCACAGATAGGTTCGCATACTTTTAATAATGCGACTACGAAGTTTAAACGTAGCAAAAGATTCAGGACTACTGACTAATCCTAACTCTCGATGACGCCGACAAATTTCGGGATCATTGACGCCATAATAGGAGTCAGGAAAGGGAATAGTTGCTTTTGAAAGCACGTCTAATCGTTGAACTTGTACAGAAAGTTCGCCTCGGTTTGTGCGACAACCTATTCCTTCAGCGCTGATAAAATCTCCGGTATCTAATAATTTTTTGATTTGATTAAAAGATAATCCACCCGATTCTCCCGTGACGAGTTTTTTCTCGATTTTGAGTTGAATGGTTCCCGACGTATCGGTTAACCCAATGAAGCCAATACTCCCACTATCGCGCTTGAAGGTGATGCGTCCGCAGACTTTGAGGGGGACTTCGTTGGGGTCTGCTTCGCCATCTTGGAGTTCATTTTCGGGCTGGGAGAATCGATCTTTGATGGCTTGGGCGGTGTGCGATCGCGCAAAGGACTGACTGGGGTAGGGGTCTATTCCCAGCGATCGCAAGTCGTCTACTTTTCGAGAACGGACTTCTGCTTCGTTACGGGTTTCATTTTGAGCCATATTTAGGATTTCCTGTAGGAGTTCAAGTTTAATGTTCTATCATAACTTGTTACGAAACTATATTTTTTTAGATAGCGATCGCATTTAATTCTTAAGTTAATCTTAAAAACAAGCTGAGTGTACTCAGGATTTTTGTTGCTCAAAGTCGAGTGTGTGAGCATCTGACTCGCTGAAATTTTTGTCTAAAAAATTATCGGGAAAACGAAAGGCTTGCACTCGGATAATATTAGATTTTCTCAATTTTACCTAAATCTAACAATCTTTGTTGATATAAATCTGTTATTTTAAGTTGAATATTCAGTGAAAATTTTAAGGTTTTAAGCGTAACGTTTGGGTTTATAATTTGGGAATGACTTGGAGAAAATAACATGGACGCGGAAAAACTGTTAGAGAAATATGCTCAAGGCGAACGGAACTTTCACAAAGCCAAGCTGAGTGGATTTATTTTAAAAGGTAGCAACTTGGAGGAAATCGATTTTAACAATGCAGATTTAACTGGGGTAGACTTCAGCGAATCTAGTTTAAGCCGAGCAAAGTTGTACGGAGCAAACTTGAGTAAAGCGTTTTTAGAGAATGCGAATTTAACGAGAGTAGACGCATATTCGCTTAATTTAAGTTGGGCGGAATTGAGCAAGGCTAACTTAAGTCGATCCAACTTATCCAAGTCCGATTTAAGCAATGCAAATCTAGAACAAGCCAACTTAGATGATGTAAATCTTAGTCACGGAAATTTAAGCCAAGCCTTTTTGACTGAAGCGAGTTTGGTGGGTGCCAATTTGTACGATGCAAATTTGAAAAAAGCCGATTTAGTAGAAGCCAACCTCAGCAAAGCCAACTTAGAAAATGTACAGTTTGAAGAGGCAAATTTAAAAGGTGCTATACTTCAGTTGGTGAATTTAAAAAACGTTAACTTATCGGGTTTAAATTTAACTGGGGTTAATCTGGAAAGGGCGAATTTAAGAGGGGCAAATTTAATCGATGCAAAACTAGATGGTGCGAACCTACAAAAAGCCGATTTAACCGGGGCAAATCTCTACGGTGCCAGTTGGGAAGGGGCGGATTTAACGGGTGCAATAATGCCGAATGGAGAACGTTACCGAGTTAAATCTATTCAAACAAAAGAATCACCACAACAAACACAAATCGAGGGTAAAAAGATTCTTCATACAGACAAAGCACCCGAACCGCCTAACTCTCGAAATCAAGCGGTTATTGTGAATGGGATGATATTTGTAGCTGGACAAATTGGTATTGATCCGCGACTAAATAGTATTTTAGATTTAGAAGATGTCAGCAAACAAACTGAACAAATTATGGCAAATTTAGAGATTATATTAACAGAAGCCGGAGCAACTTGGGCGGATGTCATTAAAACAACAATCTTCTTAAAAAATATGAGTGATTTTGCCGGGATGAACGCTATTTATGCCAACTATTTTGATCCGGAAATTGCCCCGATTTGTGCTTGCGTTGCAGTCGCTCAACTTCCCCAAAATGCCCTCGTTCAAATCGAATGTGTAGCGTTGAGTCGTTAGGTTAAGTGATTGGATTTGTTACCCCTCCCTAGCCCTCCCCTAAAAGGTTTCTGTGTATCCAGAAGTATTGAGTTGACTATTGCCCCCTAAATCCCCCAACTCTGGGGGACTTCTAGACTTGAGTTCCTCCCAATTTTGGGGGGGCAAAGGGGGGCAAAATATAGAATTTTAATGTTGAACTCAAGATGTGTATATATGGTAGCTTTCTCAAAGAGAGGTTGGGGAGAGGTTACAAATATTAATATAAAATAAAAAGGTAAGAAAATTTACAGTTTGGTTGTAAACTAAAACTCATTGGGTGATGGAGACACCGATAATGTATGCGACTGAACTTTTGGAACGATACACCAAAGGAGAACGAGATTTTGAAGGCGTTGAACTTGTAGGAGCTAGCCTAGATCGCCTCGATTTAAGTGACATCAACTTGCAAAATGCTGATCTTACTGACGCCAATCTCAATGAAACAAAGTTAATGCGAGCAAATCTTTCTCATGCTAACTTAACTTCTGCGAATTTACGAGGAGATTTACGTCAAGCTATTCTTTCCTATGCAACTTTAAATGAGGCTGATTTAGGACGAGCAAAACTACATGGAGTTGATTTAACCGGAGCAAATTTAACCGGGGCAAATTTAACCGGAGCGAGTCTAAATCATGCGAATTTAAAACAAGCAAACTTTCACAATGCAGACTTAGATGCGGTGAATTTAATTAGTGCCAATTTGAGAGGTGCAGACTTAAGTTCAGCGAGTTTAAGTTGGTATGATAAAGTTGTTGCGAATTTAAGTCGAGCGGATTTAACCGAGGCGAATTTATCAGAAGCTAACTTATGTGGTGCTAATCTACTGGAAACCAATTTAACCCGAGCGAACCTTAAAAAAGCAAACTTACAAGATGCCAATTTAATTCGGACAATTCTATTAGAATCTGATTTAAGTTTAGCAGAACTGAGTAACGCTCGGTTACAAGATGCCAACTTAGAAGGTGCCAAACTCCAACAAGCCAACTTAACCGGGATTAATTTGTCAAAATTAAATCTAGCGAGAGTAAATCTTAATCGTGCAAACCTCAAAAATGCCAATCTTCGAGAAACCTGTTTTGAGGGTGCAAACCTAAGAATTGTTAATCTTAATCAAGCGAATTTAATTCGTGCTAATCTGAGTAGAGCAAGTTTAATTGGAGCAGATTTAACCGATGCGAACCTCTACGGGGCGAACCTCGAAAATGCTGAATTTCTAGGGGCTGTGATGCCCGATGGAGAAATCTGTGAAATGGATACAAGCTTAACTCAACTTACCCAAATTAAAGCGATGACACGTCAAATTATTCGGACAGATAAAGCCCCTGCTCCTGTTGGCCCATACAATCAAGCCGTAATTGCGAATGGGATGGTCTTTGTCGCCGGGCAAATTTCTATCGATCCCACAACAAATCAAATTGTTCATCTCCAAGATGTGGCTAAACAAACCGAACAAATTATGGCTAACTTAGAAGCCGTTTTAAGCGCAGCAGGGGCGAGTTGGTCAGAGGTCGTCAAAACAACTATTTTCCTCAAAGATATGAATGATTTTGCCGCGATCAATAGCGTTTATGGACAGTATTTTGAAACCGAAAATGCACCTGCTCGGGCTTGTGTAGAAGTGTCGCGTTTACCCAAAGATGTGTTAGTCGAAATTGATTGTATTGCGATGTTAGAGAACAATTCATAATTGCAGAATGTCCGGAAATACTCCCAACCCACCCGAAACAACAAACAATCTCTAAATACAGATAAACTTCTATTATTCTGAGCGTAGCGAAGAATCTCCCCGAGACTTCATTAGATTCAGGATGACCGCAGAAAACATCTAAGTTTTTCCTGACCGTTAAGGTACAATCCTTGCACGTCTACGAGTATTTAGACCTTTCAACTGTAGAATTCAATTAATCTATTCAAGAGTGAAACCCGATGAATACACCGAAAATTTCTTCCGCTTTTTTCCCGGCTTTAGGGAGTAGTGATCCCAACTGTAAACAAGATGCGATTGTTATTTACAGAACCGAACGTCCCCCCGAAGAAATGCCTTCTCGGGGTGATGAACGACGTTTCCAAGTGATGCAACAAAACAGCCAACAAAATACAGACGTTGTTGCTCGAATGGCGACGAATTATCAAAATGCTACAGGTCAGTCATTACACGCGACAAAAGTGGGTTCTGGTGCATTACCTATCGCGGCAGTAGAAGTGACTCGTAATACCCTTGCCGCCCTCGCTGAACAACCCGAAATTGTTGCAGTTATCCCCAACCAAAAAATCAAACTAATTAAACCCCAACAAATCGAATATTCTGATTTGATGGCTCAAGAAGAAAAGCAAAAAATGACTTGGGGTTTGCAAGTTTTAGACATTGCCAAAATGTGGGAAACCACTAAAGGAAAAGGCGTTAAAGTTGCGGTATTAGATACAGGTGTTTATAGTGATCATCCGGCTCTAAAAGATCGAGTTAAAGACTTTATTATTGTAGACCCAAATGGACGACGAATTACAGCGACACCTTATTTTGACGCCGGACAACATGGAACTCATGTTTGTGGTACGGTTGCGGGCGGAAAAACAGATAAAGGAGTATCAATTGGGGTGGCCCCAGAAGCCGATTTGTTAGCGGGTGGTGTTTTAATTGGAAATGCGACTTTACAAACCTTAATTGAAGGGATGGCTTGGGCGATTGAAAAAGGCGCGAGTGTGATTAATATGTCGTTGGGTTTGACTTATTATGAACCCTTGTTTGCCGAAGTTTTTGATATGCTGATCAATCAGTTTGATGTGTTACCTGTTGTTGCTATTGGAAACGAAAATCACGGGAATACAAGTTCACCCGGAAGCGCTCATAATGCGTTTTCAATTGGGGCGTTAGAAAAGTCTCCTAATGATGAATTAGGAATTGCCTTTTTTAGTAGTGGGGCGAGTTTAGTTTTCCCAGAAGATTCGCCGAAGAAATGGGTGACAAAACCCGATGTTTCTGCACCTGGAACTCAGGTTTATTCTTGTATTCCTCCGGTTCAACAACCCAATGGAATTTATCAATATACTTACATGGATGGAACTTCCATGGCGACGCCTCATGTAGCTGGTGTTGTGGCGTTGTTGATGTCAGCTTATCCGAAAGCGCCTTTGAGTGCAATTATTCAAGCCCTCAAAGAAACCGCCTATCATCCCGGTGGTGAAGAAATGCGCCCGGATAACCGTTGGGGTTGGGGTCGAATTCAACCTGTAAAAGCCTTAGAAGCGCTGAAATAATCTATACTCTGGCTACTTTATCCCCGATTTGAATTAAAAATTAATTCCCCCTCTCTAATCCCCCCTTGATCCCCCCTTAAAAAAGCAGGGCCGTGCGCGTTAAGGCCCTAAAACTTGATTTGTGGGGGGGTGGGGAGGTAGGGAGGTAGGGAGGAAAAAACTCCTCTCCCCATCACCCCC
>Ga0207419_1001378_pt1 | contig 18454 bp, 16 predicted proteins | sample ElkSloMetagenome_4_FD_184723 | JGI IMG/M metagenome (GOLD analysis project Ga0207419, IMG submission 184723) | Hot spring microbial communities from Elkhorn Slough, Monterey Bay, USA - MD2A (version 2) | ecosystem: Environmental > Aquatic > Marine > Intertidal zone > Estuary: Microbial mat ...
AATGCCGCTGCCCACCTACTCTTCACTAACCGAAAACCTATTGACCCAATTAGGCTACTTAAACCTATCTGAAAAAGAAGAAATCATTGGCAAGCAGCTTATCGGAAGCATAGATAACGATGGTTACATACGCAGAGACTTAGAAGCCATAGTAAACGATTTGGCCTTTTCTGTAAACGTGGATACCAGCGAAGATGAAGTAGAAGAAGTATTGAAAAAGATACAGCTTTTTGACCCCCCCGGCATAGGATGCAGGGACTTGCAAGAATGTCTTTACATTCAATTGCAGAGAAAAGATACCAAAGATCCCATGGTTATGGTATCCATCAAAATAGTAATGCTCTGCTTTGAAGAATTTAAGAAAAAACACTTTGTAAAGATACAGAAAAAGCTCAACCTGAGCGAAGACCAACTGAAAAGAGCGGTGACTATGATCACCAGGCTCAACCCTAAACCGGGTGGCTACACTTCTAATTATGAAAAGTCGCAGTACCTCACTCCTGACTTTATACTTAAAGAAGTGAACGGAAAATTAGTGGTTTCTTTAAATTCTAAGAATGCGCCCGAGTTAAAAATCAGTCGCTCTTATGCAGATATGCTTGATAGCTACAGCAAAGCCAAAAAGAAAGACAAGAAAATAAAGCAAACGGTAACCTTTGTTAAGCAAAAGCTAGACGCTGCCAAGTGGTTTATAGATGCCATTAAGCAAAGGCAAGAAACCTTGCTCAAAACCATGCGCGCCATTGTAAACTACCAATACGACTTTTTTATGTCTGGCGATGAGAGTAAGCTCCGTCCTATGATCTTGAAGGATATTGCCCAAGAGATCAACATGGATATTTCCACGGTTTCTAGGGTGGCCAACAGCAAATCGGTACAAACGGATTTTGGCCTTTTCCCCCTTAAGTTCTTCTTCTCTGAAAGTATTACCACAGAAAGCGGCGAAGATGTGAGTAGCAAAGAGGTAAAATACCATCTTAAAACCGTGATCGATAAGGAAGACAAAAGGAAGCCGCTTTCAGATGATAAATTAGAGCGTATTCTAAAAGAGAAAGGCTACAACATTGCACGAAGAACCGTTGCCAAATACCGAGAGCAACTGAACATACCTGTGGCCAGGTTGAGAAAAGAGCTTTAAAAATAAGGTAATTGAGAGTAAAACAGGATTTGCTGACTGCAAATCCTGTTTTTTTTATCTCCACCATGTAAATTTGAGTTTTACAGTTAAATGAAACAGCTTGAATTTACGGTTAGCCAAAGTCATTTCCATTGTTGCACATCCTTTGCTTATGCCCACGCTGGCATTTTTCATCGTTTTTTATTTTGCAGGAACCACCGTTCCTTTTTCTGCTGAAGGAAAACTCAGCTTATTGGGATTGATCTTTGTGAGCACCTTTCTTTTTCCGTTTGGGAGCATACTACTCTTGCACACTACGGCATTATTGGGCAATCTACAGGTAGATGAAAAAACGAGCCGCCCTCTGCCCTATGTAACCGTTACCGTTTTTTATACCATGATCACCTACTTTTTTGTGGACAAGGTAGGCATTGCAGTTTTACCAAGCTCTATGATCATTGCAGTGGCGATAACCACGGCCTTAACCACCGTACTTTCTACCTTTCTTTCTTTTAGCATACACAGTACTGCCATGGGCGGTGTGCTCGGGCTGCTATTCTGCGTAAAAGCCATTTACTACGAAATCAATACCCTTATTTACCCTATTGCTTTTTGCATTTTACTGGCCGGCCTTGTTATGACAGCGCGGCTTTCTATGCAAAAAAGAACCCTTTTGCAGGTTTTCTTCGGCCTCGCATTGGGATTTTTCTGCTGTTTTGGGGTACTCTATTTTTTAATATAATACCTACATCATGTTGTTTAAGTATTTTCCTACCATGGTCCTTCTTACTTGCATTTCCTTTAACGCCAATGCCCAAAGCAAAGATTTTGGCATTTCTATTGGCATACTGCCGCAAGGCGGGCACAATGCCATTACCGATGTAGCAGGGGTGACTGTCGGGCATATTACACTGGAAAAAGAAGACAGCATTCGCACAGGGGCTACGGCTATTTTACCTCATACAGGCAATATATTTCAAGAAAAAGTACCTGCGGCCATCCACATAAGCAATGGTTTTGGCAAATTGGCAGGCTACTCACAAGTGGCAGAATTAGGCAATTTAGAAACCCCTATTTTACTCACCAATACGCTTAATGTAGCCAACGCCGTTAACGCGCTCATCACTTATACTTTAGAACAAGAAGGCAATGAAACTGTACGCTCGGTAAATGCCGTAGTCGGTGAAACCAATGATGGTTATTTGAATGATATTCGTGGAAGGCATGTACAAGAAGCTGATATGCTCAAAGCCATTGAAAATGCCAAGTCAGGAAAGGTAGCACAAGGCAATGTAGGCGCAGGAACAGGAACCATTTGCTTTGGTTTTAAAGGCGGAATCGGCACAGCCTCTAGGGTAATCCCCGATGATTTGGGCGGCTACACAGTGGGTGTTTTAGTACAGACTAATTTTGGCGGGGTACTTCAAATAAACGGTGTACCTGTTGGCGAAGAGTTGGACCAATATTACCTAAAAGGCAAATTGCAAGACAGCGCCGATGGTTCTTGCATGATCGTAGTCGCTACCGATGCGCCTTTGGACGCAAGAAACCTAGAACGCTTGGCCAAAAGAGCAGCTTTTGGTTTGGCCAAAACAGGTGGCATAGCCTCTAATGGCAGCGGAGATTATGTGATTGCCTTTAGTACCCATCCTGAAAACCGAGTGCCATACAATACCGAAGAAGCCGTTTTGGAAAAGAAAGAATTAAAAAACGGTGCGATGTCTCCACTGTTCTTAGCAGCTAATGAAGCTACAGAAGAAGCCATCATCAACTCCCTACTTTTTGCCGAAACCACCACAGGCAGAAGCGGGCATAAAATTGAGGCGCTACCCAAAGACAAATTAAGAGAGATTATGAAGAAGTATGGAAGGTTGGAGGAGTGAGAAATAATATCAACTATTTGGTTTTTCTATTTCCACATCAAAATACAAATCCTCCATAGCAATACTGATATCTAAAGCAGGTAATAAAATCTGTTTGTCTAAGCCTTCGTAGCGGGCAATTTCCCAAGAGTTTGTAGCATCTTTTTTTGTAAAAACTTCTACTAAATACCTGTCTTGCTCAATAAGCACATATTCTTTAAAGGTGGGTACTTGTCTGTAAAAGAAAAACTTATCGCCCCGATCATAAGCAGCGGTAGATTTAGAAAGCACCTCAACAATAAGTGTAGGATTAATTATTGCTTCTTGAGAAGCCTCTGAAACTTGTAACTCACCACAAACTACCATACTATCAGGATAGACAAATTTGTTGCCTGTCTCTATATTTAATTTGGCTTCACTACTCAATGCTTTACATAGTTTTTTGGCTTTTTGTAGATTACTGCGCAATGCTGAATATATATTTCCTACTAAAAGCGTATGAGCAATAGAACCACCTGCCAAGGCGAAAACCTCACCGCTGTGAAACTCATAACGCTGTTGTGTATCCAACTCAAGCTGTAAGTATTCTTTTATGGTAAGCGATATTTCTCTGGCAGGTTTCATCCTAATAAAATTACACGATTACTTGTGAATAAGCAAAGTAGAAAAACTTATATTCTTTACAAATCCTTTACTCACCAGCTCTCACCAACAACCAACTCACCAGATAACCACTACCACCATCCCGGGTGACTTACAAGCCATTTTTATAGGTATTTCTTTATATTTGCTCCCTCAGTAAAACTTGCTATATTTAGTTACAGTCATTTTAAATCAAAAGTATAATGGATAAGAACTGGGTAAAAATCAGAAAATTTGGCAAAACTAAATTTGTTGCTGCTTTTAGCTTACTTTTTGGGGTAGCCCTTGCATTTGGGGGAAACATTGTGAACATGATAATGGAAAGTAGTTTTACATGGTATTCGATAATTTCAATAGCAACACTTGGGATGTTTTTTGGCGGCATGCTTGGAGGGCTTTTAGCTGGATTATCGCAATGGTACATCCATGAGGAAAAGTTCTCAAAAGAGCAGCGGTCAGTTTAGCTTTTTATCAATAAACCTAATTTTTTTACTCCCCAACTCTAACCAACAACCAACTCGCCAAATAACCACTACCTCCATCTCGGGCGACTTGCCAGCCGTTTTTCTTGAGGTATTTTACTAAAAAGCGATTGAGCAAGCCATGGGAAACCAAAACTACTTTGCCATCTCTTGCCGCTTTTTGTTCTAATAATTCTACACCTTGCTTTGCCCGCTTTTTTGCTTTTGAGAAGCTTTCGATTCCTTTTTTATTCGTACCGAAAAACCACAAAATCCTAGATTTTACCAACCAATATTTTAGAGGTAGCCTTAGGTTTGGGAAGGCAAAGATTTTCCGCTCAAACTCTCGAAAAAGTGGATAAGGCTGAAAGGCGATGTCAGCTCCAAAAATTAACTCAGCCGTATTTTTAGCCCTTGGTATTGAGCTGGTAAAAATAGTATCTAACTCATTAGAGTAAAGGAGTACAGGCTTTTTCTCAGGTGTATAAATACCCACAGAATCGTAAGCGCGCACAAATGCCTGTGCCTCTTTTCTTTTTAACCAACCGTGTTTTTTTAGGGCAGGCTCGCCATGCCTGATGAGTATAATCTGCTGCAAGTTTTCGTAATCATCCACCAAATTCATCTCGGGCTGTACAAAGGTCAGTTGAAATCCTTCTTCGCCAGCTGCCTTTTCCACCGCATCATAAAACTCAACAATCCTTTCGGTTTGTGAAAAGAGGGGCAAACAGTTAATCAATACCAGTCCCTTAAAAATCAATAGCGCAAAACACTTCATAAATGGCTAATAAAATTTAAATTGTAAAGCTAGGGCGCAATTGGCAATGGAGGAAGATAATTCAACATAATTATACCGTAGTTTTGTAAGTGATTAACACACAAAAAATTACTGTAAATATGCAAACTGGAAAAGTAGCCCTTCGCCCTTTTGAAAAAACTGACCGTAAAGCATTGGCCAAGTTGTGCAATAACAAAAAAATTTGGGACAGTGTGCGCGACTATTTGCCAAGCCCGTATACTTTGGAAGATGCCGATGCTTTTATAGAATTCTGCCAACAAAACGAACCCACTTTAAATTTTGCCATTACTTACGAAGATGAATTGGCCGGCACCATTGGCATAGAGCCGCAAAAAGATGTGTACAGATTGAGCGCAGAGTTGGGTTATTGGGTTGGCGAACCCTTTTGGGGCAAAGGCATCGCTACAGAAGCGGTGAAGTTGATCACAACTTACGGAAATGAAAAACTTGGTTTGATTCGATTTTTCTCCTCGGTATTCGACTTTAACAAGGCCTCTATGCGGGTGCTAGAGAAAGCAGGTTTTGTAAAGGAAGGCATAAGCAAAAAGGCAGTCATCAAAAATAATATAATTTGCGACGACCATAAATATGCATTGGTTTTTTAAAATCCTTTCAAAAGTTGCCGATGAGCACATCGAAAACGCCGGCAAAATAAGTATCATTCAACTTTACGACGTCCCGACTTTACAAACAACAAATCGAATCTATGCTAGAAATATGCTACCAAGATAAGTACCTAGTCTGCATTAACAAACCGGCGGGCATGCTCAGCCACAAAAGCAGTATTGATGCGCATGAAAAAGTAAATGCCATGGCAACGCTTCGCAATCAGTTGGGACAGTTTGTTTATCCCCTGCACCGCCTAGACAAACCCACATCAGGACTTTTGCTCTTCGCGCTAGACCCACAAACAGCAGCTTTGCTTACCGAGCAGTTTACTAAAAAACAGATTGTAAAAAAATACCATGCCGTAGTACGAGGCTACACACCCGATGTACTCACCATAGATTATCCGCTAAAGAAAATGCAGGATAAAAAAGACAAGCATAAGCAGAAAGCAGGTGAACCCCAAGAAGCCGTTACAAACATCAAAACCTTAGCTACCGCTGAGTTACCATTCTCCACAGGTAAGTATCCTACTAGCCGCTTTTCTTTGATAGAAGCCCAGCCGCTCACTGGCAGGCAGCGGCAAATTCGCCGGCATCTCAAACACATTTACCACCCAATTGTAGGCGATACGGCCCATGGCGATGGCAAGCAAAATATGTTATTTAGAGAGCAATTTAATTGCCATAGGCTTTTGTTGCATGCTCACAGTTTGAGATTACAGCATCCTCATAACGGAGAGGAGTTGAGTATAGAAGCTAATTTGAATATGGAATTTAAGGTTTTGGTAAAAGAGGTTTTTGATGACATTTTATAAATCTCTTTGGTTACCTTTAGCGGAACACAGTTCTTACAATTAATAGTTTTATTCTATATTACAAATGTCGAATAGCAGAGTGATTGGAAAAGCTAAAATTATTAACCCAGATAAACAGCAGCGGCTGCCGCAAATCCCCGAATCCACAAATCAACTAATTTTCCAGCTGCTTTTTAAAGCCCTCAAAGGTATTATACACACTCCCAACCACTACCCAATTGACCAACCAAGGTGGTAAAAAGTCGTTGGCTTCGGCATAGATTTGATGACTGGCCTTTATTTTCCCATTTTTAAGCTTTTCAAAAACCCACCTTCCTTCTGAAAGTTTAATTCGTTTTTTGCCATTCTCTTCTGGCAGCCTGTTAGGTCGGCTAGATATTCTTATAGTCGCTTTTTGACCATCGGGCTGCAATACCAAGGTATTTTCCGCCACAAAATCCTTGTTAGTAAAAGGCCAAGGTATGGCAATTTCGCCGTAGGTAAACCAAAGTGAATCGTTAAACACTTCTACGTTTTTGTACAAAATCATTCTATCTACCCAATCAATAGCTGCACGTTCATTCTTAAGTAGATTTATGCAGTTTTTTATACTGGCCTTTACTTCTACTACGCCTTTAATTTCTTTGTATCCACTTCCCTCCAAGCGGCGGGTATAAATCTGAATACCGTCTTTGTCTTTGGCCAATTTCCAAGGTTCTTGTTGTTGGGCCAACAATGGAAAACCACCACAAAAAACAATTAATGATAAGAAGATAAATGATATTAAAGGTCTTTGGTACACCGACCTAAGTAAGAATAATGATCTAAATACCTTCATCAATACACTTTTTCACCTTTTTTTAACCATGCACCCCAAACCTTATCGTAAGCGTGTACTTTTTCAGTCGGTTCGGCTTCTTGCCCCGTAACTACTTGGTTGTCTTGGTTTACCCACTCAAAAATACCACCGTACAAATTATAGACATCCTCATAACCCAAGTCTTTAAGTTTTTCGGTGATTTTTTCACTTCTGTAACCTACAGAGCAATACACTACAATCGCTTGATCTTTGCTTATAGCTGAAAGGCTATCTGCAGAAAAATACTCGTAGCCCACATGCTTGGCAGTAGGTATTCGGCTTACTGCATACTCTTCTTCCTCTCGGGCATCGAGCAGCGTATAATCATCTATGTTACCCTTTAAGGTTTTAACATCCATTTCGGGTACTGAATGTGATAAAAGTGTTTTAAGCACCAAATCGTATCCCATATCATTTACCTCAACTTGATCTTGAGCAGAACATGCCAAAACAGTTAAAGCAAGTTGGATGAATACAAAGGCTTTAAAAAAAAATCTCAATATCATATATTTTAGGTTTCTTTCAGCCATAAAAACAGCGGCGAAATTAATAAGTTCTTTCATGGTCTAGAAGTCGTCTGTCTTTTTCATAGACAAAACTCTTACTAATAGCGTCTTTCACAGAATATTTCGACAATTGGTAATTGACAATCACTAAAATTATTTGTATAATAAAGATTAGTTTTTATTCAATATGTTTTGTCTGAAAAGTTGGTGGGGCATAAACTAATACGCATCGTACATTAAAATGGTAATAAGCAGAATAGTTCCGTCGAAATTTATTTACTCTTTAGCCTATGTTATGATATTCCCGAAAATTCCAAAGTAGGTATTATTTTTTTGAAAAGTTTTACTTAAAGAATTGCCATTATATTTTTTGTGACATCTAAAATCCTTTGAAAACCAATCAGAACCACTAGCATTACAAAACATTCATCTTAATTAAACGACACATGTCTATTTCAGAACTTAAAAAAGCCACATTTGCCCACCTTACAGAGGTTATTGAACAAAAAATACAAACCGCAAAGGATGAAATCGAAAGTGCTCGTTCATCTATCGTAGAAGACACCAAAAGCAGCGCCGGAGATAAATATGAGACCAACAGGGAAATGATACAAGCAGACATGAGCAGAAACGAAATGAATTTTGCCAAAGCCCAAGAACTAAAAGATGAACTGCGCCGCATAAATATCAATGCTACACACGAACAAGTGGCTATAGGTAGCATGGTATCTACCCCGAAAGGTAATTATTTTATTTCTATTGGTTTAGGTGTTGTCAATTTGGGTAAAGAGAAGGTTTTTTGCATTTCTGAAGCTTCGCCTATAGGAGAATTGCTCATGGGCAAAAAAGAAGGCGATTCTATTAGTTTTAGAGGTGAGGAAATCCCTATAAAAAAAATTGCTTGATCATTAAAAGTCATCTGTTCTGAAAGGCGAAGCAGGCAGACCATTTTTATTATACAAATTGGCAATCGGGTTATTGCTCCATGCGTACCTTACAGCAACAGGCTTACGTACCAACGGACTTTTTACAACTATGGTCTCGCCTTCTATTTTGGCGTCGGCCCAAACAAATTGCTGGTTGCTGCCCGCTATGGCAAAGCCGCGTAGTTTTTCTTCTGTGCTATTGGCGCTTTTACCGATTTGAAGTCCATCACCGATATGCGCAAAGGTAAGCCTGATTTGGCCCTCTTCAACCACCATAGATTGATAAATGGGCCCGCTGTAAACTGTGTCTTTAAAGTAAGCGAACTTTAGAGCATTTAATGCTAAGCGTTTCCCTACATCTTGCTTATTGGCAGGATGGATGTTGTTGGTCTCCCCCAAATCAATAGCTATGGCCATGCCGGTATTCGGTACTGAAAGGGTTTGCAACTGTGCTTCGCGCAATTGAGGCCAAGGGTCGTTTCTTGGTACTTGATCCCTTTGTAAAAAATTGGCCAATTGCACATACAAAAAAGGAAAATCGCCAATTTGGCTGCCTGCCTGTGCCCATTTTTCTCGCCAATCCTCAATTAAAGCAGGAAATAGCTTTTTGTATTGCGCCGCCCTAGAAGCATTGGCCTCGCCCTGATACCAAATTACCCCACGCATGGCAAAAGGTAATAGCGGATGCACCATACTTTTGTACAACACGGTAGGCCTACCTGCTCGTATAGGGTTCAATGGCCGTTTAGGTACATCAGAAGCTTCAACTGAAGGTGCATATTTCCAGTAACCTGCCAACAGGGTTTTATTTCCTTGGTTGTCGCCAATGCTAAACTCGCTGTAGTTATCCATAATGCCACCGCTGCCGCTAAGATTGGTTATGCGCAGTACGAGGGTATTTTCTTCTTTGACCAAATTGCTTGGTACTTTGTACTTTCTATTGATAAAATTTCGGTCTGAAAAACCTATCTGCTGCCCATTCCAGAAAAAATGATCGTAATTATTGATTTTGCCCAGGCCGACTGTCAGGCTGTCTTTGTTCCAATCTTCGGGTAAGGTAAATTTTCTTCTAAACCAATATACTCCTGTACTTTCGGTACCCCGCATATCTTCTAGCTTGGTAGGTAGGTAGGCCCTGCGCCAAGTATCATCATTAAATCGTTCCTGCGCCCATAGCGGATATACAGAATCACTGGCCAAAAGCGACTGTCGCCAAAGCTCCATCTCTTGCTCATATTCAGCTATTAGAGCAGCCTTACTTTGCGTTGAGTTTTCTACTACGGTAATTTCATTTTTAAAAGCAGGAAAATTCGCTAGGGCCTCTTTACTCGTCCAAGCTTCTGCGGGTGTGCCGCCCCATGCAATGTGAATGAGACCTATGGGTACACCCATATCTTTGTAGATTTGCCTACCAAAAAAATAGCCTACAGCAGAAAATTCAGGTACTGTGCTAGGCGAACAAGTCTCCCAAGTTCCAGCTTTTATTTCTTCCACAGGTTTTAGTGAGGTTTCGTAATCTGCCTTAAGCAGCCTAATTTCGGGATAATCGGCCGTTTCGATTTCTTTTTCGGCATTGGCGGCCCTTTCTACGGGCCAATCCATGTTAGACTGCCCTGAACATATCCAAACGTCGCCAAACATCACATCTTTAAGTAAAATATCCTTTTCTCCACTTACTGTAATGCGGTAGGGACCTCCTGCTTTGCGAGGACTCAGTTCTACTTGCCAAGTACTGTCTTGCGCAGCTTGCACTTCGTAAACCTCTTTGCCAAGTTTTACGGTTAACATCTCACCTGGGCTGGCCTTGCCCCAGATGGGCACCTCTATATCTCTTTGCAAAACCACATGATCTGTAAAAAGCGGATTTAACCTAATGTAAGCCGCCTTTTGCTCACAGCCCCAAAACAGCATAGATAAAAGAAGGAGACTAAATCCAAAAAAGCTGGTTCTTTTCATTTTTTATACGAAGGATATGCGGTTTCTAAAAAATTTCAATATAATATCAAAGAATTGAGAGAACAAAAGGAAATCTAAGTATATTTCATTGAAGAAATTGAGTAATTGTTTATATGGAAAAAGATATTAGGACAATTAAAAATTTGCTGTTTTTCAGCATAGCCATTCTTACCATTTATATTTTCAGTATTTTATCGCATTTACTGATTCCACTATTTTTAGCTTTTTTTTTGGCGCTGCTATTACAGCCTTTATTGGCTTGGTTCCAAGGCAAGAAAATACCTTTTGGGCTTAGCTTATTCGTCATATCTGTCGCTACCACTAGCGTACTTTATTTGTTTGGTATGCTAATTTACCAAACAGGTGCCTCCATTGTACAGCAAAAGGAAGAATTATTGGGGCAAATAAAAGAAAAACTCAATAATATGCTGTCTTGGTTCAATGATTTATCGGGCCTCGAACTATCGGCCAACGAAGCGATCAATCAAATTTCTGAGGTGATTTCTGCTGATTGGCTCCTTAGGTCTACAGGTAATTTTGCTGAGGCATTGAGTAATTTTTCTTCTGTTTTCTTTATGACCCTCATATACCTAATTGTATTGCTAGGCAGTATCATGAAATATGAACAGTACATTAGGTACCTCTCAGAAGGCAGTTCTGATACCAACCTGCTTCCTGCCTTTGAAAAAGTAAAAGGCTCTATAGTTACGTACATAAAAGTAAAGTTCTTTATCAGCATTTTTACCGGTGTTACGTATGGGCTTATCTGCTGGTTATTTGATCTTAAGTTTGCACTTTTTTGGGGTTTTCTCGCTCTAGTGCTCAATTTTATCCCCACTTTTGGATCTATAATAGCCACCATACCACCTTTGCTTATGGGGCTGATACAGTTTGATTCTACAGGTACTTTAATTTTACTATTGCTTTGTTTGTTTGCCGCGCAAACTGTTTTTGGCAATCTGTTAGAACCTAAAATGATGGGGAGCAGCCTTGCACTCAATACCATTACCGTGCTGTTAGGATTGGTCTTTTGGGGATACCTTTGGGGCGTTGTGGGCATGGTACTTTCCGTACCTTTGTTGGTTATGGTAAAAGTGATCCTAGAAGAAGCGCCTGGTTCTGAAATTTTAGTAAGATTGATGGGCAGGTCTAAAAATCAGACTTCCTAACTGCTTTTTTTCTATAAGCACAGGTTCATTCTTTGGCTTATATCTACATAAATTTAAGAAATATTCTCTAGCAAATAAGCCTGATATTTGTCTATTTAACTTTTGTGTACGAAAGAGCACGTAATAAAAGCTTGCCTAAAAATGGTATTTTTTACAGATAAAATTTAGATTTTTCTTTGACTATATAGTAGATTTAACAATACACAGTCGGCTTTTAAAAAAAAGGCTTTGTAACTAATTTAAAAAGGGCCAAATAATACTATTACTATATATGAGAAAAGCGTGTATCTACATATTGCTTTTAATTTACATGCTAAGCGCTTGCGAGAAAAAAGAAAGTGACTATAAAGATGTTGTGGTAGTAGAAAAGCAAGAACTGAATGTGCTGTGGATCATTGCAGAAGATTTAAGCCCCAATCTAAGCTGCTATGGAGATAACACCGTTAATACCAAAAATATAGATAGGTTTGCTGCAGGTTCTTTGCTGTATACCAATGCTTACAGTACTTCTCCTTTTGGATACCCTTCTAGATCGGCCATTTTTACTGGGGTATTTCCCCATTTAACTGGTACACAGCATGTAAGCACTACAGGAAAGCAAACAGAAATTCTACCCCCCGCTGAAATTAAAATCTTTACTGAGTATTTAAGAGCTGCAGGTTATCATTGTAGTTTTAGGGGAGATGTAGTATTTCCATTTGGTGAGGCTTTTACAATGTGGAATGAGGTAAGTTCGCATGAAGATGGCAAAAACTACCGTGCAGCTTGGGAGAATCGCCCCGAGGGAAAACCCTTTTTCAGTACAATATATCTTTCTCAAACCAAAGAACAGAACAACCTGCCAAAAGAGCAATTAGAAAAGATACTTCCAGAAATTTACCACAATTTTAGCGTAGAAGACATCAAAAAATACATTGATGAGCTATACAGCTCTGAAGAATACCAAAACATTAAGATTGAGCCCTCGAAAATAAAAACGCCCGATTATCTTTCTAAGAGCGAAACCGTTAAAAAGGACTTCATTAAAATGTACCTTAACATAAAAAGGCTGGATAATGAAGTAGGAAAAATACTTACGCAATTACAAACAGATAAACTGGATGAAAACACTATTATTTTCTTTTTTAGCGAAAATGGAAGAGGGCTGCCCGGCGGTAAAAGATGGCTTTATGACGACGGTATAAAAGTACCCTTGATTATAAAAATACCCAGAGTAACGCCTGCAGGCGGTAGAAGCGAGCAACTCATATCACTCATAGACTTGGCCCCTACCCTTATGGTCAATCTTGATATGCGTACTCCAGATTACATGCAAGGCCAAGTATTTATAGGCAAAAGAATAAATGACCCAAGGGCGCATGTTTTTGCAGCTAGAGATCGGATTGATAATGCCGATGAGAAGCTAAGGTGCGTAAGCGACAAACAATTCAAGTACATAAAAAATTATACCTCCACAATCCCTTTTGATGAGGAGGTAGAACTGCTTCCGCTATTTCCAACTATTAAGGTAATGGAAAAAGTAAGTGTAGATAAGCAATTGGAAAAAGCCACGGATAAGTTCATCAGAAAAAAACCAGCCGAGGAGCTTTACGATTTGAAGAATGACCCATTGGAACTACACAATTTGGCAGAGCGCGACTATTTTTTGAACGACCTCAATAAAATGCGCGAACTATACGCCGAAGCAGAAGCGAGTATTGGTGGTTTTATAGACACCCCAGAAAAAGAAATGCTTTTGGCCATGGATCCAGGAGAGGGTGTAGAATTATTTACAGATATACCTAAAATCTCGCCCGAAGGCGGGCGATTTGGAAAAGCAGTTGAAATCAGTATTTCTTGTAATACAGCAGGGGCTTCTATTGCCTATGCCATTTTGCCAGATGGAGAGACAGACATACAGTGGGAGATTTATCAAAAGCCTTTTAACTTGGATAGAAACTGTACTTTACTTACTAAGGCAGTAAGGTATGGTTTTGAAGAAAGTGCCATAAGAAGTGTTTCTTATACATTTGATTTAGTACAATGAACCAGTATATTTTATTAGCAATCTATTGGATTGGCTATTTTGCAATACACAGTTTATTAGCCACCGCATTTGCCAAACGTCAGCTATCTTTTATTGAACCCTACTACAGGCTTTTCTATAATGTAGTTTCGCTCGTAGGACTATTATTTTTATTATTTTATACCGCCATTATAACTCCAGAATGGTTGTTTGCAAGAAACGGCATTAGTAAGTTTTTTGGACTTATGCTTGCCACCTACGGCATACTTGTCTTAAAAGCTTCTTTTAGAGTATACTCTCTCAAAGATTTTATGGGCACCGCACAACTAAAGGAAGATTACAAAGAAGAAAGTTTTGTGAAAGGGGGTATCTTAGAGTACGTAAGACATCCTCTCTACCTTGGCACTTTGCTAATTGTTGTCGGTTTTTTCATCTTTTCACCAAGTGTTGGCAACCTTATCGTTATGCTCATTACTATAGCCTATCTTACTATCGGTATACAGCTGGAAGAACGCAAATTAATCAAATTTTACGGTGAATCTTACAAAACCTATAAAGAAAATGTACCCATGATTTTCCCCAACAGCTTTAGAATTTTTCATTAGCAGATACTTTCGCGATCACTCATTTCTCAGAGAGTTGATCGGGTTGGCAACAGCGGCTTTAATGGATTGAGGGGCAATGGTTAATAAACCCAAAAATACCATAACTGCTACACTGCTTCCTATTATCTTAAAACCAAAATCTAACCTGTAGATGCGATTTTTATTCGAATGGAAATTATCGTATTTATTCTGGTCAGCAATAACCAATATCATGAGCAAGCAGATGGTTATGCTTGTTGCCAAACCAAAAATATTTATTAAATGAGAATGCCTTATTTTTTAGGATGTTCCTAAGAGCGAGCCACCTTAAAATAATTTTGTAACATATACCCTTATTTATTTTAGCTTAAGATGCTGTATGTAGGTGTAAGGTTATAGAACTATAAGTAAACATCAATCTAATTGGCCGAGGCTTTAAACTCTACGAAAAACGAAGCGCCTTTGCCTTCTTCGCTTTCGCACCAAACCTTACCATTGAGCAAATCGGTGTATTGCTTTACTATAGATAAACCAAGCCCTGTAGATGGTTCGCCGGCAGTAGGCTTAGCACTCAGCGTAGAAAAGCGCGTAAACAACTTTTCCTTGTCATTAGGGCTCAAACCGGGACCTTCGTCTTTTATTTCGGTAAGTAGCCGGCCATTTTCGTGCTTGATGTTTACATAGATGTTTTTACCTGGAGGAGAAAATTTAGTGGCATTGGATAGCAAGTTCCTAAAAACCTGAGATGCGTACGACTTATCTACCACTGCTAATTTAGGAGACTGATCAAAACTTGTGTGGATGGATATCTGCTTTTTTAGCGCATCGGTTTTGATGTTTTCCCTGATTACATCGGAAATTATTTTTTGTATATCGGTACTTTGGATATCTAGATTAGAAGATTCCCCCCTCATTTTCTCGATTTCTTCCATATCCAAAATAAGTGCCCTTAAATGCTTGGTAGATTCTACAATGCTGTTTACATATTCAGTTTGCTCTTGGCTCAGCTTTGGCACATTATCGTACACAATTTCAATTAGGTCTTCTATGTGACTCAAAGGCCCCTTTAAATCATTAACAACAATGCCATTTAGATGCTTTATTTCCTCGTTTAACTCGAGCAGTTTAGAATTAATACTTTCGAGTTCAATGTTTTTTTGCATTATTTTCTCATCACTAGCTATGATTTTCTCATTCTGCATACGCAATTGTATGCTCTTCTTCTCAATTTCTCGCTTCTGACTTTCTAATAACTTATTAGACTTATTTTTTTGATAGTAGGCCCAAGTGAGCACTATGGCCAATAAGGCTACTAAAATTAATACAATAACAATGGAAATGATCAAAATCCGGTCTGCCCTAATCTGGGCCTCTTGCTCTTTTAATTTAACTTTTTGTAACTCTTGCGTCTTTTTCAGCAGTGCTATCTCATTTTTTCTAGCCTTAGCCAAAGCTGCGATTTCCCTTTCTCTCAATTTTATAATCTCGAGCTCTTTGCTGCGCTTTTCCAGTTCTAACTGAGTGAGTTTCTTTTCTTTCTCTAATCTAGATTTGTCTTCTTGGTACTTCTGAGTTAAATCCTCTAAGTATTGCTCACCTTCAAATTTAAAGCCTTCTGTATACAATTGGTGGTGCTCTAGTGCCTTTTCCTTTTCCCCTATTTGCTCATAAGCTTGGGATAGGTACAAATAGCTATCAGTAAGCTCTAAGGTAGCGCCTGCATCTTTGGCCAATCGTTTGCACTCTTCAAGATAATCTACTGCTTTTTGATTTTTACTTGCATTAAGATGAATAATGCCCAAATGCATTAAAGTATTACTCATACCTGTTTTATCTCCTAAGACCCGTCTTTTCTCTAATGCTTTTTTAAGAAAGGTTTGGGCTTGGGTAAAATCTCCCAATTCTGCATAAATGATCCCAATATTGTTGTTCCCATGTGCAGCTCCGTTTTCATTACCTACCGATTCGTTTATGAGTACAGATTGCTTAAAATACCTGATTGCCTCATGTTGGTTTCCTTTGTTCCAATACAAAAAAGCAATTTGTAGCAGACTGCTATTGATATCCTCACTGTCGCCACTTTCTTTATAGGTCTCTAATTGTTTTAGGTAATATTCTATAGACTCTCCATCGTTGTTTTGAGCTTTCAAGACCACACTCCCTACTAGCACATAAAAAAATAGGATGATTCTCAACAATCTCATAGGATTAGATTCAAATTAATCAGTTGGAATGTAATTTAGGATTTGAGGTAGTTACTGACGGTAAATTATTATTTTCAAAAAAAATGATTTTTGTACAGTTCTATTACCATTAATAGTTAAAGTGGCTATTAACCTATTCAAATACGCAATATGTACTATAAAATTACCATTGCAACTAAGAAATTATGTCTATGTCCCGCGCTCCATTAGGAATGTCGATAATAAAGGTGGCTCCTTCATTTTGCTTGGACTCGACCTGTATGTCTCCGTCAAGTATGTTCAATGACTCTTTTACTACGTAAAGCCCTAATCCAGAGCCAGAACTAAAGGTAGTAGCTTTAAAAAACATATCGAATACCTTATCTATGTATTCTTCTGAGATACCAATGCCGTTGTCTTTCACCTCGATCAAAGCGTTGTATTTGTTTGCCCGAACTTTTACCTCGACAAAAGATTGTGGTACGCTATTACGCTGATAGATGATAGAATTGGTGAGCAAATTTTTAAAAATGGCACGCAAGCGATTGGTATCTGAATAGAAGGGAGATTCAACTACATAATCTAATCTCAATTCTATGTCTGAGTGCCCGTCAAATTGTTTTAAGCTATCAAAAACAGCGTTTACCTCTTCTTCAAAATCAATTTGCTCGTACTTAACTTCCATTCTCGCATTTTGCGAATAGTGAATGATCTCCTGTACAAACTTATCGAGCTTTTTTACACTCTTTTCTATCATGCCCAAATATTCCTTAACCGGATCACCTTCTGTGAGTTCTAATCTAGCAATATTGATCAAGCCTAAAATAGAGACCAAAGGTGAGCGAATGTCGTGCGAGGTGCTGTAAACGAAGCGATCCAACTCTGCATTGATTCTCGTAAGCTCTTTATTCTGTATTTTTATTTGTTCTTCTGCCTTCTTTCTAACCGTATCGTTACTGCCTACCGCCAAAAATTGGTATGGAGCGCCATTTTCATCCAAGAAAGGTATTATAGACATATTGAGCCAAAAAATATCGTTATCTTTAGTTCGGCAAATGAGTTCTCCTTTCCAAATATCGCCATTTAATAAAGTGGTCTTTATTTCCTCAAAAAAGGCAGGGACTAGTTTTTCCTTATCTAAAATTGCATCAAATGATTGATTGATCAGCGCATCTTTAGGGTAACCACTTAATTTAATGAGGTTGTCGTTCAGATAACTGATTTGGGCTTCTTCATTCATAATGGCAACATAAGAAGCCACATCTAAGGCCTTTCTAAAGTCTGACAGTGATTTATGCGTTTCTTTTAGCCCTTTGTCTGCTTTTCTTTGTAGGGTGATGTTCTGTGTGAGCAGCATCACCTTATCTACCTCTTTTTCCTCATTAAAGAGCGGAATCGAAAATACATTCCAATACTTTCCTTGATAGTCTATATCAAACGTAAGTTGCTCACCTTCCAAACATCTCTTTAGGTATTTGGCCAACTTTTTAGCAAGCCGCTCATCGTAAAGCTCGTAGATAGATTTCCCTAAAACATCTTCGGGATTTTGTGGTAAGTCTTCTAATTCTTTACCTCCTGTAAATACATAATTGTATTTCTCATCAATTATATCTATAGTGCCTCCGGGAAAATTAGCAATTAATGTTTTGTACAACTGCTCGTTTTCCCTAATTTTCTTTTCCTTTAATTTAGCTTGGGTAATGTCTTGTACCGTACCGGCGATACGTACCATTAAATTATTATGAAATACCGACCTTGCCGTAATTTTTAATATTTTCATCTCTCCGCGCCCAGTGGTGGCTGTCAATTCTCTTATAATCGCATCTTTTTTATCCACTAAAGCTTTACAGTCTTTCTTAAGCTCGGCAAGCTGCTCTACGCTCATAAAATTTTGTATAGAAGACTCATTAAGCTCAAAGTCTTTACCTAAATTGAGAATGTTATAAAGCTCATCGGTTACAAATAATTTTTTATTGTGGAGCT
>Ga0207419_1001381_pt1 | contig 18432 bp, 11 predicted proteins | sample ElkSloMetagenome_4_FD_184723 | JGI IMG/M metagenome (GOLD analysis project Ga0207419, IMG submission 184723) | Hot spring microbial communities from Elkhorn Slough, Monterey Bay, USA - MD2A (version 2) | ecosystem: Environmental > Aquatic > Marine > Intertidal zone > Estuary: Microbial mat ...
CCATTCCTGCCAGTTCCTTCTGCAATATTTGAGGCAGCTGAAACTGCTGCTTTATTTATTTGCAGTACAAGAGCATACTTTTCATCTGGGGGAAAAGAACTGCTTCACTTATAAATATCCTTTACCAACTCGTTTGAAAGCTGATAAATTTCCAGATTCTGAAATCCAAAATACAACATATAAACTACATTAAACTATATTTCAACCATATATAAACAAATTGCAAGTTACCCTTGCTAGCGCGGACCTCCTCGTCCGTGCTTTCCTTCCGGACTTAGGTTTTAAGGTACTACCCTTATTTTAGTGGTTAAATATTTTTACGGATAATAAAAGGCAAGTTAGCATTAAATTCATGGTATAACCAATATTATATCGCAAGGGATGTATACCAAAACCTAATAATATATGAATTTGAATATGCTGAATTCGGGTGTGGAACAGAAATGCTTATGATATATGCATAATGCTGCTGAAATTACTAACTTTGGGTTTTTGAAAGAAATTTGGACAAATTATAATTTACTGATATTGATCATTTATGATAAAAATTGCCAAAACCAATCAAATTCCGGAGCCGGGGAATTTAATTTACCTTACAACAAAAGATCAAAAGCTTAACGATACCTACTTTTCGGAGCATGAAATAGATTATATTCAAAATCAGTTTAAGAATAAAATGGATATTGTTCCGGTAAATCAGTTTAACCGTATGATATTTGTATGCCTGCATGATCCAAAACCAATGGCTGAGAAAAATTGGGAAGAAGCCCGTCTGAAAGGTTTTGAATTATGCCAACGGCTTAACAAGCACAAATTAAATACCATAACACTGGTTGATAATCAACAGGATGCCAAAATCATTTATGCCCTTGCGGAAGGAATAGCACTTTCAAACTACCAGTTCCTTTATCATATCTCTAAAAAAGAAGAAAAAAAGAACAGCCTGGAAAATATATTTCTTTTTTCTGATGCCATATCTGACCATGATGTAAAACTGATGGAAGCCTCAGTTGGCGGCGTATATTATACCCGCGACCTGGTCAATCAACCCCTGAACTTTATGGGTGCTGTTGAGCTTTCTGAAGAAATAAAAAAGATGGGCAAAGAAGCCGGCTTTACTGTAGAGGTATTTAACAAGAAGAAAATTGAATCGTTAAAAATGGGTGGGCTTTTGGCTGTGAATAAGGGAAGTATTGATCCACCTACCTTCTCTATTCTTGAATACAAACCAAAAAAAGCAGTAAATTCAAGCCCAATTGTTCTGGTGGGGAAAGGCGTGGTATACGATACCGGCGGGTTAAGCCTAAAACCCACTGCCGACAGCATGGATTATATGAAGTGCGACATGGCAGGAGGCGCCACTGTTGCCGGAGTACTGTATGCCATTGCCCGTGCAGGATTAAATGTACACGTGATAGGCCTTGTTCCTGCTACCGATAACCGCCCCGATGGCAATGCCTATGTGCCCGGCGACATTATTACCATGCACAGCGGCACCACAGTGGAGGTACTCAATACAGATGCCGAAGGCAGAATGATTCTAGCCGATGCCCTCAGCTATGCCAGGGAATATAAACCAAAATTAACCATTAATATAGCCACCCTTACCGGATCAGCCGCTGTGGCTATTGGCAACCAGGGTTTAGTAGGAATGGGGAATGCTGACGAACAATCCTTTGGCAATCTCAAGAAAAGCGGCCATCAGGTTCATGAGCGCATCGCCGAATTCCCTTTTTGGGATGAATATGCCGAAATGTTAAAATCTGATGTGGCAGACATGAAAAATATAGGAGGGAAAAGTGCCGGCGCAATCACGGCAGGAAAATTCCTGGAGCATTTTACTGATTACCCATTCATTCACCTTGATATTGCAGGTCCCGCCTTTACAAAAACTCCTGACAAATATCGCGGCACCGGTGCAACAGGAATAGGTGTACGTTTGCTCTTTAATTATTTAGCTAGTATCACAGAAGACTAACAGATATAGTAATGACTGATAAAATAAAGATTGGAATTACCCACGGCGACATTAATGGAATAAGCTATGAGGTAATACTTAAAACATTTCTCGACAATCAAGCATACAGTAATTATACGCCGGTTATATACGGCTCTCCAAAAGTTGCTGCATACCACCGAAAAGCTTTAGACATTGAAAATCTGAACCTGAATAATATCAAATATGCCCATGAGGCCATGGATGGGAGGGTAAATATCCTGCATTGCATTGATGATGAAATTCGCGTTGAGCTTGGAAAATCTACCGAAGCTGCAGGTAAAGCTTCAGTAGATGCCCTGGAAAAAGCTGTAGAAGATCTGAAGAATAAAAACATTGATGTACTCGTAACTGCTCCTATCGACAAGCAAAATATTCAATCAGATAATTTCTCTTTCCCCGGCCACACCGAATTTCTGAAAACCCGTTTTGAATCAGACGATGTGGTAATGCTTATGATAAGTGAACTGATGAAGGTAGGGGTGGTAACCGGCCACGTGCCGGTGGCGGACATTTCCAAAGCCTTGTCCAGGGAAAAAATTGTTTCCAAGCTAAAAGTGATGAATCATTCACTGCTTCAGGATTTTACAATTAGGAAACCAAAAATTGCAGTGCTTGGATTAAACCCCCATGCAGGCGACAACGGGGTAATTGGCAATGAAGAAAAAGAGATTATCACTCCTGCAATTGAAGAAGCACGTGAGCAGGGAATTATGGCGCTGGGTCCCTACCCTGCTGATGGTTTTTTTGGCGCCGGCAGCTTTGCTCAGTTCGATGCCATTCTAGCCATGTATCATGATCAGGGACTGGCACCATTTAAGGCCCTTTCCATAGATGGGGGCGTAAATTTCACCGCCGGACTTCCCATTGTGCGCACCTCACCAGCACATGGTACAGCTTATGAGCTGGCAGGAAAGGGCGAAGCATCAATTGATTCATTCAGAAGGGCTTTTTACCTTGCCGGTGATATCTTTACAAAACGCCAGGAATATAGCGAACTGACTAAAAATCCTTTAAATCCCTCCAAACAAGAGTATGAGTAAGGTTTGTTTGGCTGACGCTATAAAGGGACAACAATAAATTCATTTACATGCAGAAAAGACGCTTCCTGTTACTTTCGGTACTAACAGGTATACTTCTCAGCGGAGGCTGGTATTCCGGATTTACGGGCCTCGTGCTTTTAATCGCATTTATCCCCCTGCTTTACGTTGAAGAATACTTCCTCGAGAACAAGGAACGGTTTACATCCTTCCAGGCAGTTAAATACGCCTTTCTTTCGTTCCTCATATGGAATATTCTTACCTCGTGGTGGATTAAAAATGCTTCGGTATTTGGTGTAGTAGCAGCGGTATTAATAAATACAACATTAATGTCGTTGGTTTTCTGGTTATCCCACATATCGGGCCGAAAACTGGGGAGAGGCTTTGGGTATTTTGCCTTGCTGGTGTTCTGGATAAGCTTTGAGCATTTTTACATTAACGGTGAAATTTCCTGGCCATGGCTTACGTTAGGGTATGGTTTTGCAAATGACATCATTTTTGTGCAGTGGTATGAATATACCGGTTCCCTTGGGGGAACTTTGTGGGTGCTGTTGGCCAACGTAGTGTTATTCAGAGCTGTGAAGGCAAGAATATCTCCCCTCCATAGCTATAAAAAAGGCACCATGGTGGCTGCACTTTTGGTTGTTTTTGTGCCTATCATAATTTCACTTGTACGGTTTTACACCTATGAAAATAAAGGAACTCCGCATGAGATAGTTGTAGTACAGCCCAATATTGATCCGTATAAAAAGTTTGTAGCCTTATCAAGCGAGGAACAAACCGGGATTATGGTCCGTCTGGCCGACTCCCTGGCCACCGCCAATACAAGCTACATTGTTGCCCCCGAAACCGCCATTAACAATAATATATGGTTGGAGAAAATGAAAGAGAACCAGGACATTCAGATGATAAAAAACTTCATCGATACAAAATATCCTGCAGCCAAATTTATTGTTGGAATCACTTCTTATCTTGCTTACGCTGATGAAGGCTCAGCCTCTCATACCGCGCGTCCTCTGGGAAGTTCCGGCCAGTTTTATGATAGTTTTAATACTTCCATACAGATTGATACAACAGAAGTGGTACAATATTACCATAAAAGTAAGCTGGTGGTAGGGGTTGAAAAAATGCCCTATCCGCAATACCTTAAATTTCTGCGAAAACTTACCCTACAGCTTGGGGGCGCCTTCCGCAGCCACGGGACTCAGGAAAATCGTATCTCATTCATATCCCCGCAGGACAGTACAGGCATAGGTACAGCCATCTGCTATGAATCAATATTTGGAGAATTTGTTACTGAATACATCAAAAGTGGTACCAATTTGCTGTTTATCATCACCAATGATGGATGGTGGGGCGATACGCCCGGCTATAGACAACATAATGCTTTTGCTGCCTTGCGTGCCATTGAAACCAGGAAAAGCATTGCCCGTAGCGCCAACACAGGAATTTCCTCCTTTTTTGATCAGCGGGGCGAAATGCTCCAAAAACTTGGCTGGTGGCAAAGGGGGGCAATCAAAGAAACACTGTATGCCAATGAAGTGATAACTTTTTATACACGCCATGGTGATTATATTGCCAGGGTAAGCTACTTTTTTGCACTGGTTGTACTTGTCTATCTTTTGGTACGTGTGCTTATGGAAAGACATCCGCACGCCCGAACAACCCGCCAGACATACAAATAACTATTTCTACTAATTTACCTAAAGTTAACCACAAATGTAACCCGGTAAATCATGGTTGTTTTGCCAATTTATTTTACTTTTGCCCTCATTCAAAAAATCTGTAAAATGTTAGAATATCTTCGTGGAACCATTGTTGAAACTTCACCAGCCCATGCGGTTATAGAAAATAATCAATCAGGATATTTTTTAAATATTTCACTGGCAACATATTCAGCCTTATCAAAATTGCCCAAAGAGGATGTGAAATTATTTGTCCATGAAATTATCAGAGAAGACTTGCGGGCTCTTTACGGTTTTCTGGAGGCAAGCGAAAGAGAAATGTTTCGTTCCCTTATTTCTGTTTCAGGTGTAGGCGCTAATACGGCCCGAATGATTCTTTCCTCTTACTCTGCCGCAGAGATCAAAACGGCCATTTTAAACAGCGATGTTAACTTGCTCAAAAGTATTAAAGGCATTGGATTAAAATCCGCTCAGCGACTGATTGTTGAGCTAAAAGATAAAATTGGAAAAGTGAAAAGTGGTGCAGAAATATTTAATGATGCAAACAATACAATAAAAGATGAAGCGTTATCTGCTTTAGTAATGTTAGGATTTTCAAAATCTATGGTGGACAAAGTACTAACAAAAATACTTTCAGAAAATTCGGATATTTCAGTTGAGGAACTGGTGAAATTATCCTTAAAGAGATTGTAAAATACACTAGCAGGTAAACCTTTTGAAGAGAAGCGCAAAATACCCAAAGTCTGGAATAGCTTTTATAAGTTTTCTCACCACAATTGTTCTCTCCCTGGGGCACAGTTATTTTATGCCTGTATTTGCATTCACCCTTGCCGCTCCTCAACTCCCTCCCGATACCAGCGATTTACGATATCCATTTGAAGATACCGAAGCATTTCCTTACGGCGAAACGGAAAGCACTTCACCCCTGATGCTGGATGATCCATCCAACATAGAGTCTTCTGTAGAGTACAATGTTGAAACCGGGGAGTATGAATTTCGCAGGCGCATTGGCGCGTTCGACTACCGGCCTCCGGTAACCATGTCGCTTGAAGAGTACCGTGAATATCAGATGAACAGAGCCATTCGGGAATACTGGCGCCAGCAGGCACAATCGCGCGGCCAGGCCGAGGGTGACCAGAGCCTTATTCCATCCATTAACTTTGGGGGTGAGGCATTTGATAAAATATTTGGCAGCAACACCATTAATATTACGCCTCAAGGTTCAGCAGAGCTTGTTTTCGGCTACAATATGTCAAGAATTGACAATCCCAATATCAGCGAACGGCTAAGAAAAACCCCTTCTTTTACATTTGAAGAAAAAATTCAAATGAATCTTACGGGCTCCATCGGAGATAAAATGAACCTGGGAATCAACTACAATACCGAAGCTACCTTCGATTTTGAAAACCGTACCAAACTTGGATATGAAGGTGATGAAGATGAAATTATAAAAAAAATTGAAGCCGGTAATGTGAATCTCCCGCTTACGGGTTCACTCATTACAGGAAGCCAAAGCCTTTTTGGGCTGAAAACCGAGCTTCAGTTTGGTAAGCTAAGCATGACAAGTGTTTTTAGTCAGCAAAAAGGTGAAACAAGCGTGATAGAAGTTGCCGGCGGTGCCCAGGTGAATGAATATGAGGTGCGTGCTGATGAATATGATGCCAACAAACATTTCTTCCTTTCGCATTATTTTAAAGATACCTATAACAGGGCTACCAGTAACCTTCCGGTGATTAATTCCGGGGTTAACATTACCCGTGTAGAAGTATGGATAACCAACCGCACCAGCAATTTTGATGATGCCCGAAATATCATCGCACTTACAGATCTTGGAGAAGGCGGCGACAACATTTACAACGATGCTATTCCTGGCAGCGGAGGAACTCCTTTCCCAAGGAACGTTGCAAATGAACTTTACTCCACGATAACCGGAAATGCAGGTATAAGGAATGTAAATGAGGCTTCAGATATTCTTAACGGTCTGTATGGGGGTATGCGCATTGGTTATGAGTTTGAGAAAATTGAAAATGCGCAGCAACTCACCTCAAGGGAATACGAATTGAATGAACGCCTGGGTTATATTTCTCTCAACCGTGCATTAAATGCAGACGAAGTACTTGCTGTTGCCTATCAGTACACCCTGAATGGAAGAACATACCAGGTTGGTGAGTTTTCTACTGACGGGGTCAGTGCACCGGATGCCCTAATGGTAAAACTGCTTAAAGGCACCAATCTTTCTCCCCGTGTTCCTACCTGGGAACTGATGATGAAAAACATTTATGCCATAGGAGCCTATCAGATTGACCAGACTGAATTTGTACTGGATGTGCTTTATGAAAATGATGAAACAGGAACGGCCATTAATTACATTCCGGAAGAGCAGGTAAGTAAAGATCTCCTGCTTACTGTTATGAATCTGGACAATGTGAATTCTCAACTTGACCCCTACCCTGATGGTGTTTTTGACTATATCCAGGGCATTACCGTATATCCTTCAAATGGCAGAATAATATTCCCCGTTCTGGAACCATTTGGTGAGGGCTTGAAGGCCTATTTCCAAAGCAAAAATGTACCTCAGGATATCCAGGAAAAGTACCTCTTTATGGAATTGTATGACTCCACCCATACCCAGGCAGAGCAAATAGCCGATAAAAACAAGTTCATTTTGGCAGGCACATACCGTTCTTCAGTGAGCAGTGAAATACCTCTGAATGCCATGAATGTTCCACAGGGTTCAGTAACCGTAAGTGCAGGGGGTGTTACCCTGCAGGAAAATGTCGACTATACTGTTGATTACACACTGGGCAGGGTAAAGATCATAAACCAGGGATTACTTGAGTCGGGTACACCCATTAGAATATCACTGGAAAGCAACTCACTCTTTGCCATACAAACCAAAACACTTGTCGGTACACATTTCAATTATCAGTTTTCTGACAAATTCAACGTGGGCGCCACTGTGCTGAACTTAACCGAGCGCCCGCTTACCCAGAAAGTGAACATTGGCGATGAACCCATCTCTAATACTATTTGGGGCCTGAATTCATCTTACGAAACAGAATCGCAATTACTTACCACCCTCATTGATAAAATACCACTTATTGAGACCAAGGAAACTTCACTTTTGACCTTCGACGGTGAGTTTGCCCAGCTCATACCCGGTTCCTCAAAAGCAATAGGCAAAGATGGAGTTTCTTATATCGATGATTTTGAAGGCAGTGAAACCTCTATTGAGCTGAAGTCATTTCCTGCATGGAATCTTGCCAGTGCTCCCCGGGGCGAAAACCAGAATCTTTTCCCCGAAACCGAAATAAGCAACAGCATTGTATACGGATTGAACCGCGCCAAACTTGCCTGGTACGTAATAGACCCACTGTTCCTGAGAAATAATTCCCTTACTCCCGGACATATAAAAAGTAATCCTGATGCACAATCATCGCACTTTGTAAGGGAAATTCTGGAACGGGAACTTTTCCCAAATCGCGAAAGCCCTAATAATATCCCAACCAATCTTGCGGTATTGAACGTTGCATACTACCCAACTGAAAAAGGACCTTACAATTATGATGTATTGCCAGGTGATTACTCTGCGGGCATTAACGAGGAAGGTCTCCTCAATGAGCCGGAAGAGCGCTGGGGAGGTATGATGCGTGAAATACAAACCAATGATTTTGAAGCTGCCAATGTTGAATACATTGAATTCTGGCTGATGAATCCTTTTGTGGAAGATTCCGCAAGTAATGGAGGTGACCTTTATTTTAACCTGGGGGATGTATCTGAAGATATCCTGCGCGACGGACGGAAGGCTTTTGAAAACGGCTTACCCGTTCCAGGTGAGCCTAATCTGGTTGATACTACTGTCTGGGGACGCATCCCAATTAAACAGTCTTTGGTAAATGCATTTGATACAGACCCTCAATCAAGAGAATTTCAGGATGTGGGATACGATGGCCTTTCAGATAACCAGGAAAATGACTTTTTTGAATGGTATCTGGAATTAATTGATTCCGTCCACGAAAATTCCAATGCCTATCAAAAAGCGCTTGCTGACCCTTCCAGCGACAACTACAATTATTTCCGCGATTCAGATTATGACCGGGAGGGCCGCAGCATACTTGAGCGTTATAAAAACTTTAATAACCCGGATGGTAACTCACCCACTGATCAGCAATCAGAGGAATCTTATCCCACATCGGGGACCACCCTTCCCGACCTGGAGGACATCAACCTGGATAATACGCTTAGTGAAGGAGAGAATTATTTCCAGTACCGGGTAAGCTTGCGGCCGGAAGACCTTGAGGTAGGTCAGAACTTTATTGTAGACAAGGTTGAACCAAATGTGGAATTTGAAAATGGCGAAAAGTCAAGTGTAGAGTGGTTTCAGTTCCGTATACCCATCTCTGAGTATGAAAAAACAGTAGGGTCTATCCAGGATTTTCAATCCATACGGTTTATGCGGTTGTTTCTAACCAACTTCAGCGATAGCGTAATCCTTCGTTTTGCCACCCTGGAACTGGTACGTGGCGAATGGCGTAAATATAACCTGCCCCTGCAAACAGTGAATGAAGGCCCCGCAAATCCTCAGCCTTCAGAAGGGAATTTTGAAGTTTCTGCCGTAAATATCGAAGAAAACAGCGACAAAGATCCTGTGAACTATGTTCTCCCTCCAGGTATTGACAGGGTAATTGACCCTACAAACCCGCAATTGCGCCAGTTAAATGAACAAGCCATGGTTTTACGTGTGCAGGATCTTCCGGATAATGATGCACGAGCCGTTTTTAAAAATGTAGGACTGGACATGCGGCAGTACAAAAAATTGCAAATGGAGATACATGGCGAAGAGATTCCCGGTACCAACCTGCAGGATGGTGATCTTTCAGTATTCATCAGGCTGGGAACAGATTACAAAGACAATTATTACGAATATGAGATACCGCTTATTGTTACTCCACCCGGCGATTATAACAACGACGACGGTGCAGACAGACGTGCGGTATGGCCGGAAGAAAACAGTCTGGATCTTGCCTTATCGCTTTTCCAACAGGTTAAGCAGGCACGGAATGATGCCATGCGGAGAGAAGGCTCTACCGTAAATTTTAATACGATTTACCAAATGGAAATACAGCAGGGTGAAGTCCTTGCAAGTGTTAGGGTAAGTGGTAATCCAAATTTAAGCAACGTACGTACCATTATGTTGGGGGTGCGCAACCCTGGTGACCGTCGGAATCCTTTCCCGAACGATAAAATGTCCAAATCAGGGGAAATATGGTTCAACGAACTGCGGTTAACTGACTTTAATGATAATGGAGGATGGGCCGCAAATGCCCGTGCTACTGCCAGACTGGCAGATTTTGGTTCCTTAACCCTGGCCGGAAGTATCAGCACTCCGGGGTTCGGTAGTATAGAGAAAAAAGTAAATGAACGCTCTGTGGAAGAGATGATTTCTTATGATATTACCACCAATCTGGAGCTTGGAAAGTTTTTCCCAGAAGAATCAGGAGTTTCTATTCCCACCTACATTGGCTACTCGGAAACATTCATAAATCCACAATATAACCCACTGGATCCGGATATCCCTCTTAAGGCAGCCCTGGAAAATATGGATACGGAAGCTGAACGCGATTCACTGCGAAATATCGCACAGGATTATACACGCAGGAAAAGCCTCAACTTTACCAACGTTAAAATTAACAGGCAGGGAAATGAAAAAGCCCAGATATACGATCTATCCAACTGGGCTGCAACGTATTCCTATAACGAAACTTTCATGCGTAACATAAAAACAGAATATAACACCTTAAGAAAATACCGCGGAGCACTCTCTTATAACTTTAGCACCAGACCTAAAAATATTGCGCCACTAAATAAGGTTAGTTTTCTGAACAAGCCTGTATTCAGCCTTATCAAAGATTTTAACTTTTATTACTATCCATCGAATATTTCATTCCGCACCGACCTCAACAGGCAGTACAACGAAATTAAATTGCGGAACCTCAACAATCCCGATATAAGGATAGCACCTACCGTGAGGAAAGATTTTACCTGGAACAGGTATTACGATCTGAAGTTTGACCTTACAAAATCCCTCAAGTTTGATTTTTCGGCAACCAACATTGCCCGAATAGATGAACCCCTTGGCCCAATGGATAAACGCCGCGACGATTATGAAGCCAAGCGGGATTCCATTATTGATGAATTGATGGGCTTTGGTCGTACAATCAATTATCAGCATTCCTTTAATGTTTCCTATAATGTGCCCATAAATAAAATACCAGGACTTAAATGGACCTCCTTAAATACCCGTTATAATGGAACATATGCCTGGGATGTCGGCCCAATAACTGCCGATACCATTCAACTGGGAAATGCCATTAAAAATTCAAACTCACTGCAGGTAAACGGCCAGCTAAATTTCCAGACCCTTTATGGAAAAGTTGGCTTTCTTAAAAAAATTGAACAAGAAACCAGTGGCAGGCAAAAAGATCAGGAGCAACCGAAAAAAACAGTTACTTATGAACGCCGGTTATTTAACCTGCAACCCGGAGATACAAAATCCATATCTCACCGGTTGGGCACAGAAGATGTAGAGGTAATTGTTACCACTGAAGACGGCAGACAGATTGAAGGAGACGTTGAAGTACGCAGTGAAAACCGTTTGTATTTTACCGCCTCTGATTCAGCAGAGCGGGTTCTGGTAACGGTAAACGGACAGGTAGATGCCATGCGTAATCCCCTGGTGGTGATTGGAAAATATCTTGTACGTGCCGCAATGGGTGTACGGAGCATATCTATCTCTTACGCTGAAACAGAAGGTACCATGTTGCCGGGTTATCTCCCAAAAACAACTATTTTTGGCATGCAGAATTACCAGAATAACTGGGCTCCGGGCGTACCTTTTATCATGGGGTGGCAGGATGAAGACTTCCCCTACCGTGCGGCAAATGAATATAACTGGCTTACTACGGATTCGCTGCTCACCTCCCCCCTGCTGATGACGCATAATGAAAATTTCAATTTGCGGGCCAACATCGAACCCCTGCCCGACCTGCGGATTGACCTTAACGCAAGCCGTACTTATTCAAGAAATGTGAGTGAATATTTCGGCTATAATACAGGCACAGGAGAAACAGAATTTGACAGCCGCATTATCAATGGTAATTTCAGCATGTCTACCATAACAGTGCGCACCGCATTTGAAAACAGCAATGCAGGTAATAACTACTCATCAGAAGCATTTAACAACTTTAAAGAGTATCGCAAAATCATTTCAGACAGGCTTGCCCGTGAACGCGTGGAGGTGGACCCCACATATAATCCCAATGCCTTCTTTGATCCGGAGCTGGGGGAATTCATCCCTGCAGAAGAGGGATACAACGATGGTTACGGCCCCACCTCTTCACAGGTTCTGATACCTGCCTTCCTGGCTGCTTACACCGGATTTGACCCTGAAAATATCACCACCGAAACCTTCCCCAATATCTTATCTGTTTTGCCAAACTGGAGAATTTCTTACGATGGTTTATCCAAGATCCCCTTTGTAAAGAAGTACCTGCGCTCCCTTACCATGGGGCATGCCTACCGGTCATCCTACAATATTGGCAGCTATACATCAAATCCCAATTTTGACCCTGAAATAGATGATCCGCTTAGTTTTATCCGTGATGAATACCAGAATAATTTTCTCACCCAGTACCAGATCAATGTGGTTTCGATAACTGAACAATTCAGCCCCCTCATTAATTTTGATATGGCCTGGCACAACAGCCTGACTACCAGAATTGAATTTAAACAATCGAGGAATTTATCCCTCAGCTTTGCCAATAACCAGTTGACTGAAATCACCAGTAAAGAATATGTAATTGGCGCCGGTTACCGTTTTAACCAGGTCCCCATAGTTATCAGAACCGGTGGCGGAGAAACAGCTTTTGAAAGTGACCTGAATATTCGTGCTGATTTATCTATCAGAGATAACAAAACCATTCTGCGTAAACTGGTAGAGGATTTCGATGATATTACCGCAGGACAAAGAATAGTAACCATTAAATTTACTGCGGATTATATGTTATCCGACAGGTTTAACCTTCGCTTTTTCTTTGATAGAGTTGTAAATGACCCGTTTGTGCTTCGTTCTTTCCCTACAGCGAATACCAATGTAGGTTTTAGTGTACGATTTACACTTGCTGAGTAGCTTGATTTTTAGAATTTTTATGTATTTTTGAGATGTTAATTTTACATTCTTTAATTCTTTTATTATGAACATTCCTGAAAATCTGAAATACACAAAAGACCACGAATGGGTTGCTGTAAATAGTGATGAAGCTACTGTTGGCATAACTGATTATGCCCAGAATGAATTAGGTGATATCGTATTTGTGGAAATAGAAACCGAAGGCGATACGCTTGAAAAAGAAGAGGTATTTGGTACCATTGAAGCAGTAAAAACTGTATCTGACATGTTTATGCCTGTATCCGGTGAAATTACAGAGGTAAATGCAAAGCTGGAAGATGAACCCGATGTGGTTAATAAAGACCCCTATAACAACGGCTGGATGATCAAGATTAAAATTCAGGATAAATCTGAATTAGACAATTTATTATCTGCTGAAGACTATAAAAAACTCATCGAATCATAAATAAATATTAGTGAAAAAAAGCCGTTTCTGAATTGAAACGGCTTTTTTTTGTTTAATAAAGACCTTCAATGGAAAGATAACGCTCTCCTGTATCATAGCAGAATGTAAGTACTTTGCTGCCCGCAGGAATGTCCTCTATTTTTTTTGCTACAGCCGCAAGAGATGCTCCAGAAGAAATGCCCACAAAAATGCCTTCTTCCTTAGCTGCTCGCTGAGCATATTCAAAAGCTTCTTCCTTTGAAACTTCAACGGTGCCATCCAGTAAATCTGTGTAGAGGTTTTTAGGAATGAAGCCAGCTCCTATACCCTGAAGTGGGTGTGGCCCAGGATTACCGCCACCAATCACCGGAGACTGCCCCGGCTCAACAGCAAAAACTTTTAGTTTAGGGAATTTCTTTTTCAATAGTTCTGCAACACCAGTAATATGGCCCCCGGTGCCAACACCTGTGATTAAATAATCAATTCCTTCCGGGAAGTCCTTAAGTATCTCTTGCGCAGTATTGTTCCGGTGGGCATCTATGTTGGCTTCATTGTCAAACTGAGAAGGCATCCATGCATTGCTGTTGCTTTCAACTATCTCTTTGGCTTTGGCGATAGCTCCCGGCATTCCCTTCTCACGGGGTGTAAGTTCAAATTCAGCGCCATAGGCTGCCATAATTTTCCGCCGCTCAATTGACATAGATTCTGGCATAACCAGTACCAGCTTGTATTTTTTAACGGCAGCTACCATAGCCAGTCCAATTCCAGTATTTCCTGAGGTAGGTTCAACTATTTCCATGCCCGGTTTTAAAGCACCTGATTTTTCTGCAGCCTCTACCATGGAAAGTGCAATTCTGTCCTTAATGCTGGCTCCGGGGTTTGCACGTTCAAGCTTTATGTATACTTCCCTGTCTCCCGGGTACAGGTTATTGATACGTACATGTGGCGTATTGCCAATGGTTTGTAAAATGTTCTCTGTTTTCATACGGTTTTGATTTTTGAAAATTATTAAATTGAAAAATTAATGGGTTCATTGAATTCTTTGCTGTCGCGGATATTGATTTTAGGCTTGCGGTATACTACTGAAAAGGGTTGAACAGAAGAGGTCAGCCATACATTTCCGCCAATCACAGTATCATGGCCAACCACCGTATTGCCACCCAATACGGTACCTCCTGAATAAATGATAACATTATCCTGAATAGTTGGGTGTCGCTTTTTCCGGGCAAGATCTTTTTCCACATAAAGTGCCCCCAGGGTAACACCCTGATATATTTTTACATTCTCACCAATTTCTGCCGTTTCACCTATTACAATGCCAGTGCCGTGGTCAATATAAAATTTCTTACCGATTTTGGCTCCCGGATGAATATCCACCCCTGTTTTACTATGGGCAAATTCACTTATAACCCTGGGCAAAACAGGGATCTCAAGAGAATATAACTCGTGGGCTAGCCGGTAAATGGCTACGGCATAATAGCCTGGATAACACAGAATCACCTCTTCAGGACAGTAGGCCGCCGGATCAGACTTATGATACATGTCTGAATCTTCCATCAAATTAAAATATATCTCGGGTAGCTTGTTAAAATATCTCTCTACTATATCATCAACAGGTAATTTCAGATTAGGCATTAAAGGGGTAAGGAGTTCTTTAAAATCATTCCTGAGTTCCATTTCTTTCAGCTTTACCCGGTCAATAGAAATATGCTTTTCACTTCTGATGGGAAAGAGAAAATTGATAATATCTTCCACAAAATTTTGTGTCCGAAGCATGGATGGAACTTCCTGACAAAATTTTTGATTAATTTCAAATAGCTGCGTTGCAAAATCTTTCATGTTAAATATTATTTATCTGTTTTATTGTATCACTTTATTCTCCTTTTTCAGGAAAATAATTGCATTGAAAAGAACATGTAATTTTTTTAAGATAATAAAACCACAAATAGAAGGGAGAAATGCTGTATCAACAACAACAGGAAAATCTCACAGGCAGGTAAAAAAACAAATGCAACAGGTCTGTTTCATTTTTATAACCAAAAAAAATATAAAAATATGATCTGATATTCACTGTAATATATATTTAGTTAAACATTTGTTTTTCGTAAGACAATCGCATATAATTAAGGTCTATAACCGGAAAATCCTTATTGACATTCCTATTTGTTTATCAATTGTTTTTGGCATAATGATTTTGCTGAACCAAAATTAGTTTAAACCCGTATTATTCAAATTCTTATAAGCGACCAGAAAAGTATCAGCAGGCGTTTCTAGAACACCAGAATTGGATTTTATATCGTGCTTAAATCATGAATAATTATTCAATTGATAAAAATACCGCAATCTTTCCCAATTAAAAGATTAAAGCATGCTTTTTTCATAACATAAATAAAAGTAAAATGTTTAGCTGTTGGTCGGCTAAAATTGAAAATCCTTACAATTTATATTGTTCCGCGTAATAATAATGCCTTTAGTGAATGAAAAAGCTTATAAATAGTTTCTGTGCGAAAACCGAATTTCTTTCCCGATTTTCGGGACAGGCTGTTATGCTTGTCAGAAAAATACTCATTTACATAAGTAAACTGCATTTTTTCTGACTTCTCAAGCCTCGAACCTGGACTTTTCTCATCATAAACATGAGTTTTCGCGCAAGCAATAAATATATAAATATTGTCATTTTGACAGGCTTCGGATTTGGTCAGAAATTTGATACAGATCAGCTGATGTTAAATTTGTAACTAACGAAAAAATATAAAGCAATGTTAAATATATGGATCATTTTTGGAGTTTTTATGCTAGCCAGCTGGATAGTTGGCAGGCAACTTAAAACCAGGTTCAAAAAGTATGCGCAAATACCTCTGAACACAGGAATTTCCGGTAAAGAAGTGGCAGAAAGAATGCTTGCTGAAAACGGCATTTACGATGTTACCGTCCATTCTGTACAGGGAGAATTATCTGATCATTACCATCCAGGTAAAAAGACTGTAAATTTAAGTCCTGCAGTATACAGTGGCAGAAATGTAGCAGCTGCAGCAGTTGCTGCTCATGAATGTGGCCACGCCATTCAACACGCAAGAGCCTATAGCTTTTTAAAGATGCGCTCGGCCCTGGTTCCGGCAGTAAGTTTTGCATCGAAATGGGTGCAGTGGGTTTTGCTAGCGGGTATCTTTCTGGTACAATCCATGCCGCAGATATTGCTTGCAGGTATTGTACTTTTTGCAGTTACCACCTTGTTCAGCTTTATTACCCTGCCGGTAGAAGTTGATGCCAGCCGCAGGGCACTGGCATGGTTAAATACCACTGGCATTGCCTCTGGTACAGCGCATGCCAAAGCCAAAGATGCACTAAAGTGGGCGGCTTATACTTATGTAGTTGCTGCACTGTCATCACTGGCAACCCTGGTGTATTATATTCTTATATACCTGGGTGGCAGAGATTGATTTACTTCCTGAAAAATAGTTTATCGTATTAAATATGTATGTTTTATATAGATGAAAAAAGTTCCTGGAAATGAAACAAACATATTATGAAATACTTAATGTAAATGCAGGCGCCACACAGAAAGAAATAAAAAGCGCTTACCGAAGACTGGCACATGCGCATCATCCGGACAAAAATATGTCCACTCCGGAAAGCCTGCAAATATTTATTGATGCATCTCATGCTTATGATATATTGCGTTGTAAATCAAGCAGAGAAAAGTATGACAAGCATTTGAAGGCACAACGTGAAGCCCATATTGGGCGGGGCCGAAAAGCCAGTACAAACCATAGTTGGGAAGCTGAGCATACATCACCCTTAAATTTTGCAAGAGAAATTTTTAATATTTTTAATTACAGTGACTGCCCTTTGAGCAACCATAAGGAGGAGGATGTAAGGCATTATAATGACCTGCTGTAAATAAAACCAGAAAAGGAATACAAATGGACTATAAAGACTATTACAAAATATTAGGTGTGAGTAAATCTGCCAGTCAGGATGAGATAAAAAAGGCTTACCGGAAGCTGGCTGTTAAATATCATCCCGATAAAAATCCGGATAACCCAAAAGCTGAAGAAAACTTCAAACAAGCCGGAGAGGCGTATGAAGTGCTTCGTGATCCGGAAAAACGCAGGAAATATGATCAGCTTGGAGCCGACTGGAATAAATACCAAAATCAAAATTATGGAGATTTTCAGGACTTCTTTGGACGTGGCCAGGGTGGCCGACGGCAGTATCATTATGCCGGCAAAGAATATGAAGATATTTTTGGCAACAGTGGTGGTGGATTTTCTGATTTTTTTAATGCTTTTTTCGGAGGCTTTGGCGCAAATACGGGGGGAGGCTTTGGCCAGCAGAAAACGCCCAAAGGTGCTGATTTAAAAGGAGAAGTTCACATTACACTTGATGAAGCCTTTAAAGGGGTACAAAGAGTAATTGATACAGGTAGCAAAAAGCTGCGCATTAATATTAAACCCGGTGCCTTCGATGATCAGCAACTCAGGTTGAAAGGACACGGGCAACCGGGAAGAATGGCCGGAGCAGAACCTGGAGACTTGCTGCTGGTGATTAAAGTAATTCCGCATGGAATTTTTCAGCGTGAAGGCAATAACGTGCATGCTACCCACATGCTGGATTTATATACTGCTATTTTAGGTGGTAAAACAAATGTAGAAACACTAAAAGGAAGTGTTTCGGTCAAAATCCCGAAAGGTACCCAAAACGGGAAAAAAATCAGACTAAGAGGAATGGGTATGCCGGTACATAACCAATCAGGAAACTTTGGTGATTTGTATATCACCATGCAGGTGAGAATGCCGGAAAACCTGAACGCAGAAGAGGAAAGCCTGTTTAAAAAACTACGCGACTTGCATAGAAAAAATACGCCGAATTATGCATAGGTTTCACTTGCGTCATTTTCGTTGCAATATGGCATAAATTACCAGAACGAATCCACCAATCAGAAGTATTGGTGCCACATTCATAATTATAAAATTAAATATTTCAGGATCATTAGTCATATTCTCGGCAGGTTTTTGCCAAAGCAGAATATTCCCAATAACGAGCAATGCCATGGCAATAAGGCCTGCAATTTTTGACCTTCTGGTAAAAACGGGTAA
>Ga0207419_1001382_pt1 | contig 18424 bp, 14 predicted proteins | sample ElkSloMetagenome_4_FD_184723 | JGI IMG/M metagenome (GOLD analysis project Ga0207419, IMG submission 184723) | Hot spring microbial communities from Elkhorn Slough, Monterey Bay, USA - MD2A (version 2) | ecosystem: Environmental > Aquatic > Marine > Intertidal zone > Estuary: Microbial mat ...
CCGGGTTTGCTTTATTAATCGCGGGTGCCCTGATTTCTTCTGCCAGTAAATCACCCATTTCCCGCAACCCCGGCGCGTTTGACTTACGCGTATTGGATGAAAGTTTTCAAAACAATGAAAATGTGCTTTTACGTAAAGGTGATACGGTAAAAATGAAGAACTATTTCATCACCTACCGTGGCAAGCATCGTGAAGACGTTAATGTGTATTACAATATTGGCTATTACGAAGCCCTTTGGAACCATGAAACCATGGGCTGGCAAAAGGGAGATTCACTTTTTAGCTTACAACCTTTCATTCAGCAAAACGAACAATTTGGTCAGGTATCAGAACCTGATACGAGGCATTACTGGTCGCATGATGTGTTCACTCATGTAAAATGGGCCGATACCGAAATGAATGACCATGGCCATCCCGATGATGACTTTATGAACAGGGTTTTTAAAGAAGTGCAACTGGGCAATGCATATCAGCACGATAACTTGCGTATTGAATTTAAAGACATTTACCTAATGAACGACCGGGCCGTAAAACAAGACCTGGGTCTGCTACCAAATGATATCGTGATTGCCGCAGATTTCCTATTGCAGGATATAAACCAGGAGCAGAAAGAGGACCTGCTTCAACCGTTATTTGTAGTTCAGGATTCAACCCAAATTACTTCAGTGCCTGATTACTCCGAATTATTGCAGGTTGAGCTTGATATTTGGGAGCTTTCTCAGCAATCCAATACGTTGCAGTTATCCATACGGGAAAAAGAATACCTGGTAATGCAGGCAGTCATATTTCCTGGCATGAATTTGCTTTGGTCGGGCTGCATTGTGATGATTTTGGGGTTGGGAGTAGTACTGGTAAAAAGATGGCGGGCTAAGGAAAAAAGTTAGGCTTGTGGTCAAATGTCAACCATTCGCGATTAATGAAAAGTAATCCGGAAAATTATCAGGGCAAAAGCATCTGCATGGATTTGATCAGAAAATTTCAGGGAAAATCTCAAGGGATAAGTAAACCTAAAAATGGCCTTGAAAAATGATTACTCTTTAATCTAATTGCAACTATAAACTTTTTCACCTTATTTTTGCCCAATGGATTATTTAAGGGCACTCCTAGGAATACTAATTATTCTTTTCATTGCTTTCCTTTTTTCAGAGAAAAAAAAAGCCATTAACTGGCGGCTGGTAGCCGGTGGTATGTGTTTGCAAATTATTATTGCTCTTCTATTGCTTAAAATCACTTTCTTTGAAAATGTATTTAAAGTCATTAGTAGAGTTTTTGTTATTTTTCTAAGTTTTGCTATTGATGGTTCAGAATTCCTTTTTGATAAACTTGCCACCGATAACTTTGGGTTTATTTTTGCTTTCCAGGTGCTGCCGGTAATTATATTCTTTTCTGCAGTAACAGCTGGCCTTTACTATCTCGGGATTTTACAAAAAATTGTATTTGCCATGGCCAAAGTAATGACCAAAGCCATGAAGCTATCTGGTGCAGAAAGCTTATCCGCTGCTGGCAATGTATTTTTAGGTCAAACAGAAGCGCCTTTATTGGTGCGTCCATTTATTCCTTCTATGACTCGTTCTGAAGTTATGTGTTTAATGACGGGTGGTATGGCCACTATTGCAGGTAGTGTGTTGGGGGCGTACGTGTCTTATCTGGGTGGCTCTGATGTGGAAGAACAATCGAAATTTGCTGCTTTTCTCTTAACAGCCTCTTTAATGAATGCACCGGCAGCCATTGTAGCAGCTAAAATATTGGTGCCGGAACAAAATGTTGATAAATTAGACACTCGGCTAAAAATTACTCGTGGCGATTATGGGGTTAATCTCATTGATGCAATTACTCGTGGTGCCGGTGATGGACTCAAACTTGCTTTAAATGTGGCCGCTATGTTATTGGTTTTTGTAGCTATCATAGCCGCTTTAAATTTCGTTTTGGCAGAAGGTATTGGTTCATGGACAGGCCTGAATGAAATAATTGCTATCAATACTAACGGGCTATTTGATAAGCTTTCGCTTGAATATTTACTGGGGCAGGTTTTTCGTGTATTTGCATTTATAATGGGCGTAGACTGGCAAGATACATTAGCAGTAGGTAGTTTACTGGGCCAAAAAACAGTGATCAATGAATTCATAGCTTATACCAGTCTTGCCGAAATGAAAGAAACCGGATTACTTTTACCTAAATCGATTGTAATCTCCACTTTCGTGTTATGCGGATTTTCTAATTTTAGCTCTATTGCCATTCAGATTGGTGGCATCGGTGGCATGGCCCCCAATCAACAAGGGCTACTATCAAAACTGGGACTGAAAGCACTGATAGCAGCTACTATTGCTTGCATGCTTACCGCAACTATTGCTGGAGCGCTGGTCAATCAAAACTGACAAATTGGTGACCTATTGATGATTATTCAGTTTGTTTTTCTTCTAGTTTTTTTACCAATGTTTCCCTGATCATATTCCTGAGCTCAAGTTGTTTGTTTTCTACCACTTTTCTGCGTGCCGGCCGATACATATCTTTATAGCGACATTTGGTAAGCTTATAATCTAAATCATCAATAGTTCCTGTTACATCAATCCCCAATTTTAGTGGCAGCGGACAATCTACCACGGAGATGTGATAATCGAACGACAAATCAAAATTATGCCTGCCTGCTACTACAGCCTTGTATTTATCCATCACCAGCAGAAAAGGATAAATATCTATTTCATTTCGAAAGATTGTAAACTCTGCCGCCAAACTATCCACCCTGTTTTCTGTCTTTCGGTTAAACATCAGCTTTTTAGCTATTTCGCCAAATGTTTCTCCATCCATTAGTACCAGGTTTTGACCTCTTATTGAGGATGCGCCTCTTAAAGTAGACATTTTCATATTGTAAGCAGAATCAAGATAAGTTTCAACTGTCATATGAAATTCTCCCTTACCGGAAAATGAGCGCAACATAGGCATCAGGGAATCAATGTCAGGAATTGTTTTCAATAGCTGCTCGATCTCTACTTCCAACATATGATAATCGAGGCCCAAAAACAAATGATTTTTTCTTGGCGTACGATAGATTGCCGTCAGGTGAATTTTTGCTGCTGTGGTTGCCAATGAATAATCATCCAGTAACAAAATGCCATCTTTTACACGTATATTGCCACTCAGGTTGCTCATGGTATCAATGCCATAAGTAGCTTGCTTAATCTCGGTATTGAGTACTACGTCAATTCCTTTGGGCACAATGTATGGCCCTGATTCCTTATCCTGCGATACTTCCTCATTTAAACCAACCTCCGTATCACTACCAAATCCATTGGTCATATTCATGAGCTGAGTAATATCTGTATTGCTACTTGCAAATTTGAAATTGCCTAACAGAAGAGAATCTCCTCTAAAATATGAAAGTATATTGTTGAGCGTACCATTAAGCTGAAAATCTGAATTATTAATTTTTAACTGGCTTTCAGTTATGTTAAATCTCTCGGGCGAAAAATCCATCTTTATGGATGGTAATTCAATTGAATGAGTAAGGGCGGCTAAGTTTATTTGTCCTTCCTCCATGTCTAAGAAACCATTGATCATCCATTGTTGAAAAAAATCCTCTTTCGATTCGTCATTAAGAATATCGGCATCCATTTTTATCTTTTTCAATAAAAAGCCACTCTTTCCTACGTTGGTAGAAAGGTTTTCACTTTGATATTGTAATTTTATCTGCGGCAATGCCGGATTGGTTGCTGAAGAAGTATACTGAAAATTTCCTACCGGTTTTTTTACTGCCAATTGAATGGTATCCATTTTAGTAGCCAGGGAATCTATCTTGAAAACTACGTTGGCATGAGGAATAGCCGTGGTATCCATCACATCCGACATTTCTACCTCAATAGCTGCATTTTTCAAATAGCTTACCACACCATTTAGCTGAGTAGCATTAAATTCATCAGATTTGAAATTGACATAAGCAAATGAAGCTTTTTTATTTTTTTTGTAATTGGGTAAACTAAAATCAATAGCCGCCTGATCAGCATCAATGGTAATCGTATCGTAAACAATGTTTAAATTATTAGCAATGGCTGTGCCGGAGATGGATACTTTGTCCAATTGGTTTTGCTCTATTTGTGCCATGCTAAAATCAGCTTTTACACTAGTATTCAACTTACCTTTCAGGTTGGTTTTAAATTTGGCAGGAATAAATCCGTTCAATTCATCAAGCTGAATATTGCCACTTCCATCGAGTTGAAAATGTCTGCTAGTTAGTAACTTTTTAACCGTACCTTCCAGTTGCAATTCAGATTTTGGCGTGCGCATTTCTAACTTTTTTATTCTCACTTTAGATTTAGAATCATCCTGAAAATCAATTGATAAATCTATTTCGCTATTGATAGCACTAAGAGGTAGCGGAAGTTCTTTATATATCACTTCTCCATCACTCAATTGCATATTGCCTCGATATGCAGGCAAGGATGATTCATTGTAAATACCTTCAATAGTACCAGTAGAAGTGAGTAGACCTCCCATTTTTAAACCTTCTGCCAACTTGAAAGGCTCAAGCAAATCCATTACTTCTTTTAACGACCAGTTGGCAAAATGATAGTTTACATTGGTAATAATATTGCCAGCCAGGGTGTCATTTTCTATTACACCGTCTAATGAAATGGCTATTTTGTTAACTGAGGCAACTGCATTTGATAAAAATACCCGCTGCTTTGAAAGCACAATTTCTGCTGGTACATCCAGCATTACATCAGCATTTTTCAAGTATTGATTACCTTCGTAAGCAAACGATACATCAGATTTCTCGATTTGTACATGTCCGCTTAAACTGTCTTTATCCATTGTAGCAGATAATGTGGCTGCCAGATCACTTATTTTACTTTGTATTTTATGGGCATGATCGACATAAGAAAGATTTATATTATCAAATTTTACCCCTTCCAAATTGATAAAATCTATGCCATTATTATTATTTGTTTCAATTTCATCTTCAGCCACGGCACTATCCAGTAAAAAGACCATGTAGTTGCTATTGCCTATGCTGTCATTAAAAATATTAAGGTTCCCGTTTTTTAATACCAGGTCAGTAACAATCATTTTTCGCTTTTGCATAAAAGCATTAATATCAATTAAAGCGGTAAATTCCTCCACATTAAGAAGTGTATCGTTATCACTTCCTGGCACAGGATTGATAAGTGTGAGGTGATTGATGCGCAGGCCAAAATTAGGAAAAGTACTGAAAAATGTAGATTTAATCTCACCAATGTTTGTTTGGCAAGTAATCATTTTAGCGGCTTGTTTTCTTACAATGGGTGTTAACTTTTTAGGTGTAAGAACTACCCACATGGTAATAGATACTCCTAGTGCTAACAAAGCCAGCAATGATAAAAAGGAAATCGTAAATATTTTGAAAAATTTTCTCATTGCTTTTCTAATTAGTAAAATATTCTGCTATTGCACTTTTACAAATGAAAACTGTTTACCAAAATCATCTTCGTATATCAAAGTAGTAGCGGTGAGCTCCGTAATGTCGTACACTTTTGGCACGGTGCCTCCTGTCTCTAATACATGTATTTGCGTAAGCTCCCTGTTTACCAATGTCCAGGTAAATTCTTGTGCTTCTGATTCTTGCACGTCATCGGCGGTATCCCAGGTTCCTCCTGTGCCATCATCAAGATATTTGTAAAATAATGTACCGGATTGCCATTTACCTATTAAAAAACTTTCATTTAAAATTTCATCTTCCTCTAATATTTCGGTACAGGAAAACATAATTGAAGAAATGATGACGGTAAAAACAAGATAAGATAAAATTCTTTTCATGGAATAAAATATTTATTAATAAACCTATTCAAAATGCTTCAACTTGGAGTACAATTTTTGAGCCACAATTAATGCATAATCAAAATTAAATATTCGAATCAATATAATGAGGATAAACCAACACCAAACCTTACACGCCAGATTTATTTTATCTTTTTCTTTTTCAAGGAGTTAAAGCTGTGTGCTAGACTGAGATTTTGAATTAAAATTTTTTCTAAATCGCGGCGATTAAGCCTTGTTAAACATGGGAAGTAAGAAGCAAAATTAAAGGAATTATGATAAGTGCATTTACAAGAAACCTTTCGTTTGTCTATTCATCAAATAGACGAAATATCCATCATACTCCATTAATTACAGATGGGAGCGACCTCTTACACTATCCATCATTGATTACAATAATATTTACCGCCAAACGACCTTATTACTTTTTTGTTAACTATTCTTACTGCAAGAAAAATCCTGAACTAAACAAACAAATAACTAATATATTTAGTATTTTTGCCAAAAATAATAGAATATGTGCGGAAGATATACAGTACAAATAGACATGATAGAGCTGCATGAGCGGTTTAAAGTAGTTTTGAACGAAATGTATCAGCAAAGCTCCAATTGTGCACCTTCAGAAAAACTACCGGTAGTTACCAATCAGGCACCGAAAGAAGTTAATTATTACCGATGGGGTCTTGTGCCTTTCTGGGCCAAGGATTTAAAAATAGGATTTAAAATGATCAATGCCAGGGCAGATACTATTACCGATAAAAAATCATTTAGTGTACCCTTACAAAAAAGACGCTGCCTGGTATTGGCTGATAGCTTTTATGAATGGAAACGACTGGATAAAAAAAATAAACAGCCTTACCGTATCCGGGTGCAAGGTGGAAAACCATTTGCCTTTGCCGGCATATGGGAGCATAACAAAGAACTACAAGTAAATTCTTACTCCATCATTACCACCGATGCTAATGAAATGGTAAATCAGGTGCACGATCGTATGCCAGTGATTTTAAAACAGGCAGATGAGCAACGATGGCTCAACGAGAACCTTGATTTGCAAGAAGCCGTGGATTTGCTACAGCCTTATCCGGCAGAAGCCATGGAAATGTACCCTGTAAATCCCGCGGTAGGCAATGCCCGAAATAAAGATCCGGAATTAACCCAACCATGGCATGGCGCGTGAAATATACCAGGTACGGTATGCAATGGTAAGCAGCGTGAGTCAGCTGGAGAAAAAATTCAATCTGCAATCTGCCGTGAATTGGCAACCAACTTACCTTGCACGCCCGGGAGAATTGCATCCGGTGGTAGCTGATCGGGCCAATTATCAAATAGACACTTTTCGTTGGGGAATACCTTTACATTTGGCAGACAAAACTTATGAAAATGTAGCTGTAGAAAATATTTTACAGCACTGGAAATTGAAGCAAAATGCACGATCGCTGCTTTTGAAACTCATAAGACAACGACGATGCCTTGTATTTGCCAATTGCTTCATGATAAGCAGTGAAAATAATTGGCAGAAACCATGGTGCGTGTATTTACCCGATCAGCGATTGTTTACCATGGCGGCAATCTGGACAGTACTTCCACAAAACGGCTATGGATTTGCTTTACTTACCCAACCGGCTAATCATTTTTTGCGCAAGCTAAATCAATCACGAATGCCCTTGATACTGGATGAAAAAGAGATTAAATCCTGGCTGCAAAATAAGGCTAGTTATAGTCTCATTACCAGTTTACTTCGCCATGTTTATAGTTCGGCCAAAATTAATGCCTATCCTATTGAATCAGCGCTTATGCAGAATGAGCATAACAGCAAGCAATTGCTACAACCTACCGGCGAATTAGTAGTTCCGGAGAGCATACCGGTAATGAATGAAAAGCTTATTCCGCTGGGCTGGGGACATCGTAAAGGCAACGACTGGCCGTAATTTCTATTCCACATTTTTGATCTGCTTCCGGGAAATATGGTACTTGTACCAAATATTTAATACCACACCGATGAGTGTTAAAACCATACCCACATAAGTGAGCAAATTAAAGGATTCATCAAAAAGCAGAAAGCCGTACATAAGTGCATATATAATGCTGATATAGCGCAAACTAGCTATTTTGGCCAGTTCTTCGGCCTGTATGGCTTTGGTCATAAGCACTTGCGCAATTTGTGTAAGTATACCTACAGCCAGCAACACCAGCCAGTCGTAGCCGGTGGGTGTTTCCCATATAAAAATACTCCAAATAGCAGTAACCGGTAATGTAACTAGTGGGAAATAAAGTACTATTACCAGCGGATGTTCACTGCTTTTCATTTTGCGGATAAAATTGTGAGCTAACCCTGAAGCAACAGAAGCGCCCAAACCCATAACCAGGTAAAGTAATGAAATACGGGTATCGAATCCTTGAATCACTATTACCCCTGCAAAAGCCATTAGAAAAAACAACCACTGCAAGGGCTTTACGTACTCTCTTACCAAAAATATTCCTAATATGGCGGTAAATATAGGGGCCAAAAATTGTATGGTAACGGCACTGGCCAGAGGAATGTGCTGTAAAGTTTTGAAATATAAAATGAGTGAGATAGCTCCAAATACGCCTCTCAAAATAAGATTAAGCTTATTGTTTCCCCAGGTAAACTCTTTAGTAGATTTTAAATAAGCAAAGCTTAAAACTAAAGAAATTAACGAACGAAAAAATACAATTTCTACTGCCGGCAAATGAGGAATTAATTTTACGCATACATTCATACTGCTGAAAACAAATGTAGCCAATAGCATGTACCTGATCCCTTTACTTAAAATCATGGGCGCAAGTTAGTAAATTAGAGGGTTATAATTATTGGGCTTCAATTAATAAGTGTAAAGATTAAAAAAAGTAATAATACTGCTTATAAAAAAAGCCCGCACTTAAATTATAAGCCGGGCTCTTCTAATTGATATTTCTAAAATTATACTTCAGAAATCATTCTTCTTACTTCATCTTTACTTTTACCGGTTTTCTTTTGCAGTCTACCCACTAATTCGTCTTCTTTTCCTTCTTCAAATGCTAAATCATCATCAGATAGCTCTCCGTATTTTTGCTTAAGTTTACCTTTGGTCTCGTTCCAGTTTCCTTTTATTTTTAAATCATTCATAATTAAAAAATTTTAGATTAGAAAAAAATGTTTTACATAAATATAACCCGGTAAACCCGATAATGTTAAATGTTACTGAAAAAGAATTATTTTACCATTTTTAATGGCTCACCCCAATTACTCCAGCAAATATCAGATAACTCCATTCTGCTTCTCTCTTTTGGTCCATCATTCTCCAAAATTGCCTGTTCATCTATTTTTCCAATGGCAGCTACCACAATCGGTTCAAATTCTTCGGGAATAGAAAATATTTCCCTGGCCTTATCACTACTAAACCCGGCCATCTGATGTACATGCAATTCTTCTTTGGTGGCTTGCAATGTTAAAGTAGCCATGGCTTGACCTACATCGTAACTTCTGTGAGCATTGGGTTTGTCATTGCGCGAAAAGTGCTTTTTGCCACATGCTAAAATTACTACCGGGGCATTAGATGCCCACTGTTGATTAAAAGGCACCAGCGAATCGATAATTTTTTGGTAAGTAGTTCCTTCATTTTTAATGCCAATAATGAACCTCCAGGGTTGTTCGTTATAGGAAGATGCTGCCCATCGAGCAGATTCAAATATTCTTAATAACACATTTTCTTCAATTTTCTCTTCTAAAAAAGCCCTGGGACTCCAGCGTTCTTTTATATTTTTATCAAGTGCCACATCAGTGGGCGCTGTATTTTTAATCATAATTATAAATTCGTTTTGACTATTGATTAGCTATTAACAATAGTTAAACTTCAATGTTTAATTGGCAAAATCATTTTTCTGCTCACCCCATGAGTAGGTGGATAAGTTTCATAGCAGTTGATATAAAGATAAAGAGAATGTATGAAGATAAAATAGTAGTAGTAACCGGTGGTGCTAAAGGTATAGGCAAAGCAATAATTAAAGGATTTGCCGAAAAAGGAGCCAAGGTTTTTATGGCAGATAAAATGGAAGAAGACGGATTAGCAGCAGCAGCATCTATGCAAAACGAAGGGTATAAAGTACAATTTGTCCAAACAGACATAAGCGAACCGGCAGAAATCAGGTCTCTTTTCGCCAGGGTGAACCAGGAAGAAAATGACCTTCACGTATTAATCAATAATGCTGGCATCAGCAAATTATTCGACTCGCCAATGCAACTGCAAGTAGATGAATGGGACCGGGTGCTCAATACCAATTTACGTGGCGCTTTTCTTTGTGCCAGAGAAGCTGCAAAGCTTATGCAGCAAAGCCAAACTGGCGGAAGTATCATTAATATCGCTTCTACCCGCGCCTCTATGTCTGAGCCAGGCTGTGAAGCATATGCTGCTTCTAAAGGCGGCCTGGTAGCTTTATCACATGCGCTGGCGCTTTCACTAGCTGAATTTAACATTACGGTAAATGCCATTAGCCCCGGCTGGATAATGACCGTTGACTATAAAAAATTACGAGCACAGGATCATAGCCAGCATCCATCTGGCAGGGTAGGCAAACCAGAAGATGTTGCCAGGGCTTGCTTGTACCTGGCCGATCATGAAAATAAATTTGTGAATGGAGAAAACCTGATAATTGATGGCGGCATGACTCGTAAAATGATTTATGAAGATTAACTTCTTGTCAACTCAGGAAGAGTTTCTTTTGTACAAGTAACTATTTAAACTAATTTTGCATTTTATTAGAAAAACAGTCTCAACCGGTTTGAGGCTTTTTTATTTATGGAGTTCAGCAAAACACTTGCAGGTAATAAAATATTTGACTTAGTACGTCAAGCTTCTGGAGAGCTAGGGGTTCAATCGTATGTGATAGGTGGATTCGTGCGTGACCTTTTGTTGAAAAGACCTTGTAAAGACATTGATATTGTATGTGTTGGCAGTGGCATAGCATTGGCTAAAAAAGTAGATTTGCTAAGCGGAGAAGGACAAAAAATAACAGTGTTTAAAAATTTTGGCACTGCGATGTTGCGTTTTGGCGAATATGAAATTGAGTTTGTAGGTGCGCGCAAAGAATCATACAATCGCAATTCGCGCAAACCTATTGTTGAAGATGGCACACTTGAAGATGATCAAAATCGTAGAGACTTCACCATCAATGCCTTAGCCATAAGTTTAAATGAAGAAGACTACGGGCAACTCATTGACCCCTTCGATGGACTTAAAGACCTGAAAGCCAAAATGATACGCACCCCGTTAGACCCTGATATCACGTTTTCTGACGACCCGCTGCGCATGATGCGAGCCATCCGTTTTGCTGCTCAATTGGCATTTGACATTGTACCCGACACGTTTGATGCCATTATAAAAAATACCGAGCGACTACAAATCGTATCAATGGAAAGAATTAGTGATGAACTGAACAAAATAATTCTTTCACAGCCTCCCTCTTATGGATTTAATCTACTTTTTCACGCCGGTTTATTAAAAGAGTTTTTTCCGGAAATGGTGGCCCTATATGGAAGGGAAACTATTAATAACCAATCGCACAAAGATAATTTTTACCATACATTAAAAGTGCTTGACAACCTGAGCCAAATGTCAGATGACCTGTGGTTGCGATGGGCTGCGATTTTGCACGATATTGCTAAGCCTGCTACCAAGCGCTTTGACCCAAAAGCAGGCTGGACTTTTCATGGCCATGAAGACAAAGGCGCCCGAATGGTACCTGGTATCTTCCGCAAGTTAAAGTTGCCGCTTAATGATAAGATGAAGTTGGTACAAAAATTGGTTAAGCTTCACTTGAGGCCAATAGCACTAGTGAGTGAAGAAATATCAGACTCAGCAGTAAGACGCTTGCTATTTGAAGCTGGCGATGCCGTAGAACCTCTGATGATGCTATGCAGGGCCGATATAACCACCAAAGATCCTCGCAAAACTAAAAAGTTTCTACGTAATTTTGATCTGGTGGAAAAAAAGTTTGAAGAAGTAGAGGAAAAGGATAAAATAAGAAATTTTCAACCACCAGTATCCGGAGAAAACATCATGGCTTCGTTTGGTATTGGCCCCTCAAAAGTAGTAGGTGAAATTAAAGAAGAGATAAAAGAGGCTGTATTGGAAGGTGAAATAAGCAATAATTTTACCGAAGCTTACCAGCTAATGATTGAACTTGGAAAGAAAAAGAATTTAAATTTGCAAAATAATTTACTAGAAAAATAATTAGATAAATAGAATCAAAATTAATAAAAATGAAAAAATTAATATTATTGGTGGTAGTTCTGGCATGTGGACTATCTACTATGGCGCAAGAAACTCAAGAGGCAGAACAACCAAAACGCACAGTACGTGATACCTACGACTATCAAAAAAACGTGGCCATTTATTCAAGAGCCTTGAAATATAATGACCAAGCAGCTGCAAAAAATGCTCTTTTTAGCTTAATTGCACTAGAGCCACAAAATGATTCATTGCTTTTCTCGCTAAGCTACATGTACTTTGAAAATCAAAATTACATATCGGCCATACTTACCAGCAAAGATTTATTAACCTTGAATCCGAACAATGAAGCCGCGCTGGAAATTGCTGCTATCTCCTATGAAAACATTGGAGTACGTGACAAAGCACTGGAAAGTTATGAGTCTTTATACCTTAAAAACGAAGACCTGGGCACCCTTTATAAAATTGCTTTTTTGCAATATCAAATGAACAGGTATAGTGAAGCTCGCACTTCCGCTGAAATAGTATTGGATAAGGAGGAAGCGAAAGATATGACGCTTTACTTTACCACTTCAGACAATCAGCAACAAGAAATACCGGTTACCGCCTCAGTTCATAATTTACTTGGCATGATCAATCAGGCGCAAGATAAAAAAGAAGCCGCCAGAGAGCAATTTAACAAAGCACTGCAAATAACACCGGAATTTGAGTTGGCCAAAAACAACCTGGATTCATTGGATAAATAAAATAATTAGCTCCGGGGATTAAATAGAGACCCCGGAGCTAAGTTTTATAAATCCTCCGTAATGATGATATTTATTTTTCTCATGCGCCTCTAATACAAGGTAAATCCAGTGATGATCATCTTCTTATTCACTAGCATGGGAAGATGTAAGAAATATAAATATTCATGAAAGTTAATCAATTAATCATTACGATTCACACCTGAAATTTGTACTTTACTAACATCTCTTTGAACTATAAAATTTAAAAACCAAGTAAAAGCTATAATAGCTAAATATGATAAAGTTTTCATCATAAGTGACATAGCATTCCATTTGTATGATTTAATTAAATAATATAATAATAACTTTACCCCATACAAAGTTACTACCTTATGGAATTGTTAACTACAAAGGAAATAGAAAAGCCTCCAGTTGCTTGCCGTAGAATCACCTTTGTGAGCGAGAATGGTCAATTTACTGCATCTTACCAATTAGAGGCCAACTCAATTATAAAATTAAAATCGGCGGGCTACCTGGACTTAGAATCTACCAAAGAAAGTCAAGATCATTTTGAAATGCTGATGACTCAACTGGAAATACAAGGCATCCCACCTCCCTACTATTTGCATATTAGTATGCAAGATGTAAATGGTGCAGATAAAAAAAGCAGAGACTACGTAAAAACACGCCTGGATTTTCTTTTTGAAGAAGGCATTATTGGGCCGAGCGCCGTTGTAAGTCCTAATTTATTTATAAGAACCATAGGTATAGTTTATCAAAAATTAAATCCTAAATTAAACTATCGTTTTTTCAAAACTTCGATAGAAGCCGAACAATATTTGCTTAAGGTAAGCGGAAATGAGAACATAAGCAGCTTAGCAGAATTTAGTTTGAATGATGATGAAAATGGCGTTTTTTACTATCAATCACATGCTGTAAACTACCTAAAAAAACCTGAATGGCAATATCATGCTAAAGACGGCTCAGTGGATGTAACCATTGCACTGCTCAACAATCACTGCGTGCTTATGCAATGTATTGGCAAAAGTAATATACATCAGATAACCGAAAATGCGAAAGTTTCATTCGAGATCAGCAAAGCAATGAATAACAAGCGTCTTACATTGATTCTTGATATTTCGAAAATGCAAATGCCTAATATGAAAGTAAAACGGTATGCTGCCGAAATTACGGAACAAACTAATAAAATTTGGGAATACAGGTATATAATTGCTCCTACTGGTTTGAAAACCATGTACCAGATTTTTAAGCTATTCAATCCAAAATCACTGGCTAATTCCAAACCGGTCGATAATATTCAAGAGGCTTTTAATCACTGCCTTCAAAAGTACCAGACAAGAACTCAACCGGAAAAACAAGTAATTTCCGAAAGGTCAGCACTTAACCATTTATCCAAAAAGGAGCTTATTGAAAAAATAAGGAAAATGGAAGCTGACCAGTACAGAAAAAACAACCAGATATTTAAAACGCTGAGCAGAATAACCTGGGATAGCTCCTTTGAACCAGAATATATAAAAACTGTAGACGAATCAGATGCATATTTCGACTTAATTAATTGCATTAATATATTGCAGGACGACATTTACAACATGGTAAATGAATTAAAGGAATTCAATCGTAATTTGGAACGTCAAGTAGCTCAACGTACACAACAGCTCAACCAGCAAAATGAAGAACTGGTTAAACTAAATCATGAATTGGATAATTTTGTTTATAGCGTTTCTCACGACCTAAAAGCTCCACTAGCATCTATATTAGGTTTACTGAACCTATTGAATAAAGAAACTGATTCTGATAAAAAAGCTGAATACTTTGACCTAATCAGGAAAACCTTATCCAGACTGAATGGTTTCATTTTTGATATTTTGCATTTGTCCCGCAACAGCAGATCGGCCATAGAAAAGAATGAAATAAATCTTGAACATATGGTAGAAGAGGTAATAGAGGAACTTGATTTTATTGAGCGTTCAGATCTAATAAAAACTGAAATACAAATTAATTCATCTGCAGTTTTCATTAACGACCAAAAAAGAATCTCCATTTTATTAAAAAATCTTTTAAGTAATGCTTTTAAATATAGTCTATCTTCTCATAGAGATTCTTATGTAAATGTAGAAGCAGAAATAGACGCTATTGAATGTAAAATTATAATAAGTGATAATGGCATGGGTATTGCCGAAGAGCACCTCAACAAAGTGTTTGATATTTTTTACCGGGCAACCAGCAAAAGTTCTGGTAGTGGAATAGGGCTTCACCTGGTGAAGGAAGTTGTGGATAAGCTTAATGGAAAAATAAGCCTGGAAAGTCAATTAGATAAAGGTACAACCTTTACCATTGTTTTGCCCAACTATTCGTGGGACAATCAAAAAAATTGATAACTGCCATAAACAAAATGCCGCATACACTTGTATAAAATGTGGTTTAATTAAGTCCGGTCTAAAAATTCATTTTTTTGGATTTTTTTTTACAATTACTTTTTTTTTAAAACAGAACTACTATCTTTGCAACCTCAATTGAAAAACAGATACCAAATAGAAGAAAAATGATTCGCTAGCTCAGCTGGTAGAGCAACGCCCTTTTAAGGCGTGGGTCCTGGGTTCGAGCCCCAGGCGGATCACATTATTTAATACCAAAAAACAATAAAACCGCTCAGGATCAACCAATGAGCGGTTTTTTTATTTTTTATCACAGCAAAAAATACCAAGAATCTCGTTTTTTAATATTCAGTGCTTAAGAGTACCAACCTAGTGTAAGTGGAAAATCTCGATTGTCATTACACAATTTATAAGTATTTTTCATTTTTGCCCAAACCTTTTTATTTATCAGCCTGTTCTGCGCCCATGGAAAAAGCAACAAAGAAAAATACTAAGTCAACCTCCCGTAAGCCTGAGGTTGATTTACAAGCAAAAATAAAAGACGCCTACATAGAATATGTTTTACTCAATGGGCATGAGCCTGCCTCAGTATTCCAATTTGCCAAACATCTCAAAATAAGTGAAGGAAAGTTTTACGAATATTTTAACTCCTTTAAGGCACTCCAAAAAGCCATATGGCAGGGTTTTTTTGAGGATGTTGTCAATAAGTTAGTGTCTGACGAAATGTACAAAAAATACAATTCGAGGGAGAAATTATTGGCATTCTATTTTACCTGGATTGAGGTACTAAAAAATAACCGCAGCTACGTGTTGCTCAGCTTGTCCCAAACGTCCAAAAGTGAGGTGAATCCTGATTACCTGAAAACCTTCAGGCATTCATACATTTCCTACATCAATGGACTATTGGAAGAAGCCAGGGAAAGCCAGGAAATAGTGGACAGGAAATTTATCAGCGATAAGTATCAGGAAGGTTTGTGGTTGCAATTGCTTTTCGTGCTACGTTTCTGGGGCGGCGATGAAAGTCCTGCCTTTGAGAAAACTGACGCGGCCATTGAAAAAGCGGTGAACCTGTCCTTTGAATTAATGGGTAAAGGCCCACTGGAATCTATCGTAGATTTTGCAAAGTTCATATACCAGAACAACAGGTAATTACCCTTCAAACATAAAAAAAACTCCACTATTAGCATATGTCAATCATGTTGCTAATAAAATTCCATACTTGCCTGGCTAACGACTGAACAGGTGGATCATGTGGAATTGATAAAAAAGAAATATTAAATGAAAGAACAAATAAAAATACCATCGTCTAAAATAGAGCGTGCAGGAAAATTTATTACCACCGGGGCTAAAGTGGGCGGCAATTATGTAAAGTATTATTCCAAGAAGATGTTTGATTCGCAATGGGATAGAAAAGAACTGGATCAAGACAATGCAGAGGATATTTATGACTCGTTAAGTCAACTGAAAGGCAGTGCCCTAAAAATGGCTCAAATGATGAGCATGGATAAGAATATAATGCCAGCACCTTACCAACATAAATTTATGCTGGCCCAGTATAGTGCACCGCCACTATCATTGCCTCTGGTGGTGAAAACATTTAAAAAATACCTGGGTAAATCTCCTAATGAGATTTTTGACACCTTTTCTGCCAACGCGGTCAATGCCGCTTCCATAGGCCAGGTGCACCAGGCGGTAAAAGATGGAAAAAAGTTTGCCGTTAAAATTCAGTATCCCGGTGTGGCCAATAGCGTGAGTTCAGACCTGAAAATGGTAAGGCCATTTGCTACTCGTATGTTTAATATAAACTCCCGGGACCTGGACAAATATTTCAATGAAATAGAAAGCAAGTTGCTGGAGGAAACAGATTATAGCTTGGAGCTGCAACGCTCCACTGCAATATCGGAAGCCTGCAGCCAACTAGAGGGGGTGCATTTCCCCGTTTACTATCCTGAATATTCCGCTGCGCATATTCTTACCATGGATTGGATGCCAGGTAAACACATGAAGGAATTTCTGGCCGGTAATCCATCGCAGGAAGTGCGAAACAAGATAGGCCAGGCGTTGTGGAATTTTTATGATTTTCAAATCCATACCTTGAAAGAAGTGCATGCCGATCCGCATCCAGGTAACTTCCTTTTCCGGGATGACGGAACGGTGGGAGTGATTGACTTTGGTTGCGTGAAAAAAATACCCGACTCATTTTACAAGCCTTACTTTAGCCTTTTGCAAATCGATTTCGAAAACCGGGAGGAAGAACTCATGCAGTTATTTTACGAGCTGGAATTTATTTCCGCGAGTGACTCTGAGAAAGAAAAAGAACTATTCAAGAAGGTGTTTAAGCAAATGATTGGCTTACTGGGAAGGCCTTTTCAATATCCTGAATTTGACTTTGGCGACGATACTTACTTCCGGGAAATTTATGAGATAGGAGAAAAACTTTCTCAATCGAAAGAAATAAGGCAATCGAAAATAGCACGCGGACCTAGCGACGGGCTTTACATTAATCGTACCTATTACGGTTTGTACAACCTGCTCAATGAGCTGAAAGCTGTAGTAAAAACAGGATCTGCTGCTACCGTGGCACTAAGTGCTTAGGATACGTTAAAAAGATCGCCATCGGATTCCTGAATTTAAGTATAAAAACGGTGAACTAGGGCAATACAATCCCTTCCTTCATTAAAATCGAAGGTCTGGAAGGTGTTGCTGAAGAGCTATTGTAACTTAGTAAGCAATATTGAAGGCAGGTGCCCGGCGGGCGACCTGATGCGAGGCAGTTCTTTGACCACGATCAACCTGCCGTTCTTACACGAATAGCATCGGTACACATCCACTCCGGTAAGTCGCTTGATTTGTTCCTTTAGTTTTTTCTTCTTTTGCCATCTTTTCTTGTTCAGTCATTCCAGAGAGCAAACTTTGCGATATTCATTTTTTTCCAGTCCCTGTCCTATATTATTAATATCGTATGAGCCGAAATCTCATTTGAGTCTTGTTTTAGCATATCTTATGGCTCACGGCCGTCTACTCATATATTTACAGTATTAAGTAAAGTACAGTTTTAGATTTTTGTAATTTAGCTAATATTAAAATGGATGAAAAGGATTAAATCCGGCTACTAAAAACTTTGATGTTGCAATCGAGAAATTCCTTTTCTTCCTAATCATCCCAAGCCTGCACAGTATTAAAGGCTATTTGAAAAAGGATAGACCTTGTATCAGTTGTGAATATAGGTAGATGGTTTTTTTTATCAAATTGAAACATTTAAGTCATGAAAACGCATTCTGAATTACAA
>Ga0207419_1001383_pt1 | contig 18415 bp, 16 predicted proteins | sample ElkSloMetagenome_4_FD_184723 | JGI IMG/M metagenome (GOLD analysis project Ga0207419, IMG submission 184723) | Hot spring microbial communities from Elkhorn Slough, Monterey Bay, USA - MD2A (version 2) | ecosystem: Environmental > Aquatic > Marine > Intertidal zone > Estuary: Microbial mat ...
CAAAAATGAGTCTTTATTAAGGGCATTTGGTAATTTCATAGAAAATCTAAACGGTAAGTACATTACTGCAGAAGATGTGGGGATGACCGCTCGCGATATGGAGTTTATCAAAATGCAAACCGACTATGTGTCTGGTCTGCCGGACTATTTGGGCGGTTTAGGAGATCCTTCACCTCATACGGCCTACGGTACTTATATGGGAATGAAAGCCGCAGCAAAAGTTGCTTATGGCAAAGATAGTCTAGAAGGGAAAAAGGTAACTGTACAAGGTGTTGGTTCTGTGGGTAAAATGCTTATAGAATACCTTATAAAAGAGAACTGTGAGGTATTTGTCTCAGACTATTACCAAGATAGATTGCAAGAAGTAGCAAACCAACACAAGGTAACAGCAGTAGGTTTAGAGGAAATTTATGATGTAGAAGCAGATATCTATTCGCCTTGTGCGCTAGGGGCAACCATTAATGATGATTCCCTCTCCAGATTAAAATGCGATATTATTGTGGGATGTGCCAACAATCAATTAGAAGATGAGGAAAAGCACGGTGACCAATGCATAGACAAAAATATTATTTATGCGCCCGATTTTGTTGTTAATTCAGGTGGTGTGATCAATGTTTACTCAGAATTTATGGGCGGAGGTGAGAAATGGACACAGGCTTATACTGAGATGATTTACGATAAGTCTCTAAAAATTTTGCAGACCTCTTATAATGAGAGAAAAAACTCTCAGCAAGTAGCTATTGAATCTGCAATGGAACGTATCAATAGCATTGCTTCGATCCATTAAGAAAATGAAAAGCCCCGAGCAACAATAATTTGCTCGGGGCTAGTTTAATTTATCTTCTATTCTGATTATTCTCCTTGAGTTATGGGAGCATTCATAACATCCAATTCCTTTTGTATAGGGATAATTATTGATTGGTTAAATCGATAACTGTCACCTTTCTTCGTTGGCACTAAGCAGCCAAACTCTATCTCACTTTTATCTCTATTATATTTTATAAGGTATTTATTGGTATTGCTAAGGTTGAAAACCTCATCTGTTACTCCAAAAGAAACTTCTGTAACTAAGTCAAATTCATCAAAGTATAAACCTAAATCGATAATGTCTTGACCCGACACATAAATATTTTTTGGAGAGATACCATTGTTCGTAGGTAAATCTCTCGAATTTATCTCAGTTGTTTCTTGTGCAAATGATGAAATAGATGTAAGAAACAAGGTCAATATTAAAGTGAATGCTTTCATAGCTTTAATGTTTATTATAAACTACAATTAGTCTGTTAGTTCATTTAATTAATAATATAAAGGTAAGTTTTAATGTAACGTTTGCGTTATAATTTTGAGTTAATGAATATGAACAAACTGTTAACGCTTGTAAAAGTACAATATAAGTTTGGTTTATTGTATTTTTTAAAGAACAACCTACACTCTACGTGTATTATTAACATGTAATTTTTATGCATTGTTATTACAACAAGTAACAATAGATTGTTAAAAAAATTCGCTTTTCCTCTTTGTTCTTAACATCTATAACTATATGTACGAAAAGTAAGCGTTTTTAGATTAAAGAAAGTAAATTTGCTATATGCAGAAGAGTAAAGATTCATTTGAAATTAAGATACCTCTTTTTGAAGGGCCGTTCGATTTACTTTTATTCTTTATAAAAAGAGATGAGTTAGATATTCATGACATACCCATTGCCAAAATTACCAACGATTTTGTAGCATATATAGGCCATCTGGAGAAACTAAATATTGAAGTAGCCAGTGAATTTATTTTGGTAGCTGCCACACTAATGCGCATAAAAGCCAAAATGCTATTGCCTCGGGTAGAAAAAGATGAGGAAGGCAATGATATAGACCCAAGAGAAGATTTGGTAAAGCATTTACTCGAATACAAAAAGTATAAGTCGGTTCTTGCAGAATTGGCAGAAATGGAGGGTAACGTGCTAGAAAGAGAAAAGCGCGGCAATGTAATAAAAGAAATCAAAAAAATAGGTGCGGTTAACAATGTAGAGGCGGAACTTCAAGATATTGATCTTTACAAGGTTTTAAAAGTATATCAGAAGGTGATGTACAGATTTGAGCATAAGCCCAAAGAGGTAAAACATGAAGTAGTGCCGTACCCCTATCACATAGACGACCAAAAAGTTTATATAAAAAGCCTTTTGAGTAAACATAGCAAAGTATCTTTTGAAAAGATAATAGCGGATAATCCCGATAGGATAGCTGTGATTTTCAATTTTTTAGCCATTTTAGAACTGTTGGCCATTAATCATATAAGCTTGGTTATAGGAGAGGGGTTCAATAACTTTTGGGTGGTGCCTTCCGCATCAACACAGGAAAAAGTAAAAGAGCAAACTTGAGTTTTCTAATGATCGGTTGTGGATAGTTCTCTTTGTAGTTCTTCCAAGATTTTATTGAACTCTGCTTCGAAATAGGATTTCTTTTCACTTAGGGCTTCTTCGGTATAAGCGTTTTCTTTGAGTTGCTCTCTAAATCCTAAAATTTCTTTATCTAGCCACTCTAGACCTAAAACAATCATGCTCGGTCTTATTTTATGGCAAATCTCACTGAGTTTTTTTAAATCTTTATCTTGCACTGCCTCGTTAAAATCTGCCTTAAACTCTTCGTAGTCTTCCACGGTCAGTTCTAAAAGCTCTGCATAGAAAGTTTCGTCATTCTCTACCATTCTCTTAAACCGCTCAAACTCGAGTCCTTCTTTTTTAGGAGGCTGTACTTTCTCCTTATCATTTGGTGTTTTTTTTATAGACTCTATCTGCGAATTGGTAAGTGTGGCTATTTTGCTGTACAAATTATCCGGATTGAAAGGCTTCATTATATATTCGTTCATTCCTACTGCCACTGCTTTATCTTTTTCTCCCAAAAGGGTAGAAGCAGAAAGGGCGATGATCGGTACTTCTTTGTAGTAAGGTTGAGGCCATGACCTAATGGCTTTTGTAGCCTCGTAACCATCCATTTCTGGCATTTGTATATCCATTAAAATCAGTTTAAAGGCCCTGCTTTCTTCTAAGATTTCCAGTGCTACTTTGCCATTAATGGCAAACTCAACATTGGCATTCCAAGACGTTAAAAACTTTTTGGCGATTACTTGATTGAACTTATTGTCTTCTACCACCAAAATCTGCATGCCTTGTAGATCTTTTTCTCCAATAACATGAGGCTGGGATTGAGCATCTGATTTGGGTTCTTCTAAGAAAACAGGCCCTTTTTCAAACCAAATATCAAAGCTAAAAGTAGAGCCTAAGCCTTTTTTACTTTCTACTTTAATGTCACTTCCGAAAAGCTCTACCAACTTTTTTGTAATGGAAAGACCAAGGCCTGTTCCTCCGTATTTCCTTGTAGTGTCGCTGCTTGCCTGTGAGAAATCCTCAAATATTTTATTCACCATGCCTTCTTCTATGCCTATTCCGGTATCCTGCACTTCAAACTTAATTTTCACTTTTTCTTCTGCATCCTCGAGCACCGTTACATAAATTGATACAGAACCCTCTTCAGTAAACTTGACTGCATTATTTGTTAGGTTGATCAAGATTTGCCCCAATCTTACCTGATCTCCAATTATGCTCACTGGTAAATTTTCGTCGAGTTCAAGTTCAAAACTGAGTCCTTTGTCTTCGGCTTTGGCTTGCATGGTTTTGTATACACCAGTTAGCAAATTGAATAGGTCAAAGTCTATATTCTCTAATTCGATCTTGTCAGCCTCAATTTTAGACATATCCAATATATCATTGATCAAGGACAGCAGGTTGTTGGCAGAGAACTCTAATATTTGCACATTGTCTTGCTGCTCTGGCGTAAGAGAAGATTGTTTTAGCAAATGGGAGACCCCTATTATAGCATTTAAAGGTGTCCTTATTTCGTGGCTCATAGTAGAAAGAAAGCGCTCTTTGGCATGTGAAGCTTCTTCAGCTTTTTCTTTGGCCTCTTGCAGGAGTCGATTGGTCTCCATTAATTCGGAGGTTCGTTCTTGTATTTTTTCCTCCAAATTATTGTTGATTTCTTTAAGCTCGGCTAAAAGATTGCCATTGTCTTTTTTGAGTTGGTAGGTTTCTAGTGCTTTATCTATAGTAAGTTTGAGCTCCTCTCTGTTCCAAGGCTTTACGATGTATCTGTGTATGCCACATTTATTGAGTGCCCTAACAATATCCTCGATATCGGCAAAACCCGTAATGATGATTCTTATCGGGTCAGGATGATCAGGTATGATTTTTTCTAAAAATTCAACACCCGTCATTTTAGGCATGCGTTGATCGGTAATAATCAGGTGTATTTCTTCATTTTTGAGTACCTCAATGCCCTCCATACCTGATTTGGCAATGAAAATTTTGTAATGATGTTTAAAGGCCGCCTTAAAAATCCTTAGATTGCTTTCTTCGTCATCAATATAGAGGACATTGTATTTTTTGTCTTTTACCATGTAGATTAAAAAATATGCGGTACCAAAAGATGAAAAATCTCAAAAGTATTGAATATGATTTTGCGCAAATGAAAACAACAACTTATTAAAACCAGCTATTTTGTAAAAAAAAGAGGTAAAAAACTAAAAGGTTGTTTTCCCACTCTAGAAAATCATATCTTAAAAACTTTATTTTATGCTAGTTTAAAGAAATTATGTCAAATAAAACAATAAACGAGTAGTACGTAAAAATCTTTGGTTTTAAGTTGATAAATTTGGGCATGTTCTATGATAAAAAGCATCAAACAAACATAAAAAATAAGGCTATAGTTTATTTGCCTAAAAACCTCTTGTAATTCTACAGTTTGCAACCCAAAAGACATTCTTTTGGTTGAAACAAATGTAAGTAGTGGTCGATGTTTTTGCATCGAAAAACATACTTTTAATAAAATTTTGAGTAATGGAAGCAGCGAGCTTATTAAAAAAATATGGTCTTCGTATTACAGATATTAGAATAATTATCTTGGAATTGTTCAAGAGTAGTGAAGTAGCACTTAGTGAGCAAAATATTGAAAAACAACTAACAACTACTTGCGACAGAGTTACCGTTTACAGAACACTCAAAAGTTTTCTAGACAAAGGCCTGGTTCACAAAGTACTCGACGAGGGCAATATTGTTAAGTACGCACTTTGCGGTAGCCATTGCGAAGAAGACAAGCACCACCACGAACATGTACATTTTAAGTGCAATACATGTGGCGCCACCATTTGTCTGGAGAATATACCTATTCAGAAAGTGAACCTGCCAGAAGGTTTTGAACAAGAAGAATCTAATCTATTGGTGTTGGGTACCTGTAAAAACTGCAACTAAGCAGGTTTTTTCCAAATAACAATGGCTGAAACAATCAGTATTAGAACCAAACTCAGGTTAAAACTGATATAGACCCAATCTCTATTCCCTAAATTACTAATATTATTATCTGCAGTGGTAAGTTTATCATAAAAGCCTCCGTCGCTGCTAGAAGCAATTTCTGCATTTTTCTTACTTTCTCCTGTCACTAGCAGCATCACCTCAGATTGTAGTGTATCGTACTTGGCTTTTGCCGGATTAAAGTACACCCAAGAAAAATAATCCTTCAACAAATATTCTCCTGGCTCTTTAGGTTGTATTTTGTAAGAAAAGTTTTTAGAACCGGTTACCATATTATTGGCTCTATTAATATTTGTGGTCACATTAGGAGGGAAAAAATCAAAAGCTTCTTGCTTGGGAATCTCAATTTCGTTAATGGCCGCTATATTTCCTTTTCCTGAGATAGAGAACTGGTAATTATAACTATTGCCGGTTTTGAGCATTTTAGCCTCCATATTTTCTATCAATTTAAATTGACCTACACTTACGCTACTACTCAATGGATGAGGAGGTAATTCTTTGACCCTTATCTTATTTGGCTTAGAATAGAATGTCTTATAGTCTTCTTGCATATTTCTTCCGAAGAAAGAAGGATTCTTGGCCATTTTATATTTGATCATTCTAAGCCCTGCAGAAGGAATGTTAATGTCCTCTGCGTTAAGCGGGAAAAAAGTCGCCTGATACATTCTATATTGCGTGTACTGCTTTTTATTGATGGTTACGTACTCAGGATTGATTTTATCTATACCGAAGTTTTCTTCCCAACAGTTCTCTGGCTTCACCTTTTTAAGTATATCGCCCAACTGATCGCTTATTTTGTCAAACTCCATACGTGCTCTGTTCTTTAGGGAGATATAAAAAGAAATGCTCATGGTAAAGCCTTCGCCCACATATACGTTTTTTTTATTGGTGGTTATGGCAAAAAAGGCATCTTCTTGTACATCTACAAATTCAGTTTGTCGGTTGTTGCCCCAAAAATCTGCAAAGGGATCAGACTTTTGAGCTGCATTGCCACCACTTGCCAAAACCTTTAAAGTCGCTCCTGCAGATCGTACCTCTGTGCCGTTTACTTGCATAGTAAAAGGAGTTAGCACAAAAGTGCCCTTTCTAGTAGGTTTATAGTTTTGAGTGATCTTTTCAAAAGAAGTAAGTTGCCCTCCAATATTGCTAGTAGTCTTGCTAGAAGAAGTGCCCTGTTTTATAAAACCAGGAATATCTGGGAATGAGGAGTATTTAGAAATACGCTCGTTTTGTACGGAGACAGTGATCAAAAAATTTTCATCTTCTCTTATCTCTGTTTTGTCTAACTCTATGCTGATATTTTGCGTATAAGCATTTAAGGAAAGGCCCAACATCAAAAGTTTAAAAAGCAGGAGTTTAATTGAACTATTCATGGAAAAAATTTTACTGAATCAGGATTTATTTGATTTATGAACCTTACGTGACTGCAAATTTCATAAAAAATCATTATATTAAGAGTCCTTTCAATATAAAAATAATGTTTCATCAAATTTTCCAAGGCATATGCTAGAATACTTTAAGGTCGTATTAGCAAAAGTAAGTTTTGATAAGGGTCTTTTTGAAAAGGAATTGTGGAAAGCATTAAAAAACCTCATGCTTAACGAGGTGAGAGAATTAAAAAAATGGTGTTGCAAGAAATTTGGTAAGAAACACCAAGAAATCATAGAAAGGTGTTTTACCAAGTTTAATAAGCAACTCAACTTAAGTGTATGAACGAATTGAAAGGCTGGTCATAACCAGCCTTTGTTATTTCTCACAAATCCTATATTTCTTTTAAGTCCGCTATATTTCGTTCTTTTTACGGCAGATTTTTTAAAGATTACTCTAAATACTTCTTCAGTCAGTTCTATCCAATCGTTTTTGTTCATATGCTCTATTTTAGGATGTGGTTTAAATTCTGGAGTATTATGAGCTTTAGAAAAGCGGTTCCAAGGGCAAACATCTTGGCATATATCGCACCCAAATATCCAATCTTCAAATTGCCCTTTCACCTCATTAGGGATCTGTTCTTTTAATTCTATAGTAAAATAAGAAATACATTTGCTGCCATCTACAACATAAGGGGTCGGTATGGCATCGGTAGGGCAGGCATCCATACATTTTGTGCAAGTTCCGCAGTAGTCTTTTATTGGCCCGTTTTCTTCTAACTCCAAGTCTGATATGATCTCTGCCAAAAAATAAAAGCTGCCAGCTTGTTTGTTGAGCAGTAAACTATTTTTACCGATCCAACCCAAACCGCTATTGGCCGCCCAGGTTCGTTCCATTACGGGCGCAGAGTCCACAAATACCCTTCCCTCAATTTCTCCGACCTGTTCTTTCAATTGGGCAAACATAGATTTCAATTTCCTTTTGAGCACGAAATGATAATCCTCTCCATAAGCATATTTTGCAATCTTAAATCCTATTTTACCCGTTAGGTCAACTTCAGGATAATAATTGTACATAAGCGAAATTACTGATTTGGCACCGGGTACCAGTTTTCTAGGATCCAGTCTTTTGTCGAAATGATTGGCGAGGTAAGACATTTTGCCATGTTTGCCCTGATTGAGCCATGTCTCCAAACGCGGCGCCTCTTCTTGCAAGAAATCTGCCTTAGAGATACCAATAAAATCAAAACCTAGCTCTTTTGCTATCGTTTTTACTTTTAGTGTGTTTTCTTTTATGCGGATATTCTTTTTCAAAATATAAAGGTTTAAAACAATTTACGCCCTAAAACAAGAAGACTTTTATTATTGAGTTTTGAATTTAAGGCCTAAATAAATTAAAATTGATAGTTTGAATAACTATCTAGATATCGATTTTTTTTAGTTTCATCAGATTTTATGAGGTTATTCACTCATTAAGCCACTTTAACAAAAAAAAGCTCTTTTTATAGTACTTATATCAAAAAAACTGATGTGAGTTAAAAAAAATTATCGCAAAATTGAACGGAAGCAAAAATAAGTTTTTTCATGCTTTTTCCGAGTAAATATAAACTAGCCATGATTAAATCGACAATTATCAAAACAATGATTTTCCTCTTAGTGCCACTTTATTCAGTATGGGCGCAGAGAGGGTTTAAGGTAACTAACGGAGAAAAAAGACTTGCTTTGGTAATGGGCAATGCAGCCTACCAAAGTACCTCTCCGCTTGCTAATCCGGTAAACGATGCTAGATCTGTGGCATCTGCTTTAAAGAGCATTGGTTTTGAGGTTATCAAAGTAGAGAATGCCTCTTTATCTGATATGAAGAGAAAAGTAGATGATTTTGGTGTAAAACTAAAGGACTACGATGTAGGTCTGTTTTACTATGCAGGACATGGCATACAATCTCGCGGCAATAATTACTTGGTGCCCGTAGAGGCCAATCTCGTTAATGAAAGACAGGTAGAATACGATTGTATCAGGGCTGATCGCGTATTGAGTTTTATGGAGGATGCCAGAAGTAAAGTAAACATTGTAGTGCTAGACGCTTGTAGAAATAACCCTTTTGAGCGCTCTTGGACCCGCTCTACTGCTGGTAATGGTCTGGCATTTATGAATGCGCCTTCAGGTTCTTTGATCGCTTATGCAACATCGCCCGGTAGTACAGCTTCTGATGGAACCGGCTCTAACGGTCTATATACTGAGGCATTGTTACAAGAGTTGTATACGCCCGATATAACCATATTACAAATGTTCCAACGAGTAAGGGCAAAAGTGGTAGATAAATCTGGCGGTAAACAAATCCCTTGGGAGTCTACTTCGCTTACAGGCGATTTTTTCTTTGCCGGCAAGAATACAGTACCAATAAACAATAACAACAATAATGTTATCACAAAAAATACCAACAATACTTACGACAATTATAAAGACAATTCTTTTAAAGCCTCTTGGAAAACAGAAAACGGTAAATATTGGCTCTACATAAATGGTAAACATTCCTCAGGCACTAAAAGTACTTATGTAGGAGATGATGTAATTGTGTATGATCCAAATACCAAGACCAATTACATGATGTATGGATATAGAAACAACATCGATGGTGTAGAGCGAGAGGCAGTGCCTATATATTCTCCAAGTTCTGCTTTTTACAGGAGCAAAGATGGTTCTTATTGGTTCTACTTAAAAGGAAGCAGGAAAAGTGGTACTAAAAGCGCATGGGTAGGTAACTCTTTACTTGTTTATGAGCCAGAAAGCGGAAAGCATTTTTTACTAAAAGACTATAAGTTTAGAAACGATAATAAGATTTACCCGGCTGAAGAAGAATTTTCGAGAACAAATGCTTTTTGGAGGCAAAAAGATGGATCATATTGGTTTTATTTTAAAGGGGAACACATATCGGGTACAAAAAACAGGTGGTCGGGAGATGACTTGATAGTAACCAATCCTAATACAGGTAAAGAGTATTTATTAGAAGACTACAAACAAAGAGATGACAATCAATTAAGAGAGGCTGTAGAATATAGGCAGTATTGATTTTGCTTTTTTTAAAGATGTTGTAGTTTAAAAACGATTAAGGCGAAAAGTTGTCGTGACTTTTCGCCTTTTTTTATTCGCCTTTTTCTCTTTAAAAGAAAAATTTAAATGTTAATGTTTCATTAACATATTAAAACTAAACAAACGAACCATGCATAAAAATGAATCAGTAAGGTACCTGATTGGAGTCACCTGTTTGGTACTATTTGGATTTACTACTCCCAAAGAACCATCTCAAAAAGACCAATCTGTTTTAGATAAAGTATTAGAAAGGGGCCTTTTAAGGGTTGGAATCACAGCTGATTATATGCCTTTCTCTTATTACGATGCTGATAGAAAAAGCTATCAAGGTATCGACATAGATTTGGCCAAACAGCTTGCAAAAGATATGGAGGTCGAAGTAGAATTTGTGCCCACGAACAGAAAAAGTCTAACCAGGGATATTTTATTAGGAAAGTTTGACGTAGCCATGTCTGGCTTGCCCCGCACCATGAAACAGACCTTGATTACCAATATGACAACTGGTTATTTTGAGAGTGGTAAAAGCTTGCTTATAAGACAGCAGGATAAAGTTTTAATTAAAGATTTGGCTTCTGCCAATAAGCCTAAATTTACAGTAGGAGTTAAGCAGGCTACAACTAGTCAAAAGTTTGCTGAGTTGTATTTAAGTGCAGCCCAACTCATCTTTTTGAGCACCCCTGAAGATTTAAAAGAAGCTCTAAAAAACGGTGTAGTGGATGTTGTTTTGACTGATAACATAGAAGCCAAAGTTTTGGCAGATATGGATGCAGAACTGCATGCGGTCGATCCATACCATCCGCTCAACACAGAAGTACTAGCTTTTGCCATGCCACCCGGTGATAAAAAATGGCAGGAATTCCTAAACCTTTGGGTATTGCACCAACTGCAAGAAGGCGAGGTGCTTAGACTACAAGAAAAGTGGGTGGGAGAATAATTTTCTGGGAGTTGATTGCGCACTACAAATGCACTATCAAGCCCCACTTTGTAACCAAAGATTTTAGTTTCTTCAAATAATTGCTGTTATTGGTTGCTTGACGTTACATTTAGAATTTCATAAACACAGAAATGATGAATGAGCAAGCATTGGAGTTGCTTAGATATCTAATTGGTAGATTCAAAATTTCGGAAGATATTAATGCAACGCACATTACGATATGGAAAGGCAATATGAGGCATTGTCCTGCCAGTAAAAGGCTGGATGCTAAGACAATTGCTGCATCAAATACCTGATGATCTTCTATATCCGTTTAAGTAGGCTCTAACTGAGGAAAACCCCTTAAAAAAACCTATCTTGGGAACAAATGAGCCGTATTAACTGATAGTACAACTGTCGATATTAAAACACCTTAGATTTATTGTATGTCATATATACTCGGTGGGATTTACTTATGAAAAACTTTGAAGCAGGCCCTTGGTCACATTCCCTCATTCATCCGGAGACTAATGAGGCAATAACCTTAAATTTATGCTTGGCTTATACAACTGGCATTAAGCGCATCATTTTACGCAAATAGAAAGGCTGATCTGAAGGGAGGATAGGCGATTGGAATTCGGATATTAGGTTTTAGTTTTTTGGCTATTGGATTTTTCTAGGTCGGCATTGGGGCTTTAGAATTTGACTCAAAGATTTTAGTTTTGAATTCCAAAAAGTGAACTTTCAACGTCTCAACGTCTCAACGTCTCAACGTCTCAACGTCTCAACGTCTCAACGTCCCAACGTCCCAACGTCCCAACGTCCCAACGTCCCAACGTCCCAACGTCCCAACGTCCCAACGTCCCAATTTTACAGTATTAAAACAAATTACCTCATAAAATTCGCTTTTAACCCTTAGTTTTGTGCTTTTAAAAATTTGACCATGAAACTAGAAGCACTCACCGCCATTTCTCCCATAGACGGACGCTACAGAAACAAAACAAAACAACTTGCTCCCTACTTTTCAGAGTTTGCTTTAATGCACTACCGAGTAAGGGTAGAGATTGAATATTTTATCGCTTTGGCAGAAATTCCCCTACCGCAATTATCTGCAATCTCTGAGGCTGATAAAGATACTTTAAGGGCTATTTATGAGAATTTTACTATTGAGGATGCCGCTACCATAAAAGAAACCGAAAAAATCACCAACCACGATGTTAAGTCGGTAGAGTATTTTATTAAGGATAAAATGGCAGCATTGGGTTTAGAAAAAGCTTTAGAGTTCGTACATTTCGGACTCACCTCCCAAGATGTAAACAATACTTCTATACCGCTTTCTTTTAAAGAAGCCATGGAAGAGGTGCTATTGGCACAAATAGAAGAAGTACTCGGCAAATTAAATTTGCTGGCTTCTGATTGGAAAGAAGTTCCTATGTTGGCCTTTACTCATGGGCAACCGGCTTCGCCAACAAGATTAGGCAAAGAAATGGGCGTTTTTGTCTATCGCTTACAGCAGCAAATGGATACTTACAGCAACATACCTTACACAGCAAAATTTGGTGGTGCAACAGGTAACTTTAATGCGCATCATTTAGCTTATCCAGAAATTAATTGGATTGAATTTGCCAATACTTTTGTAAACAAAAGCTTGGGTCTGAGGCGTGCGCAATTTACCACTCAAATAGAAAACTACGACTTTTTGGTTGCCCATTTTGATTTGCTCAAAAGAGTAAATACCATATTAATAGATTTGAGCCGCGATGTTTGGCAATACATTTCTATGGGTTATTTTAAGCAAAAAATAAAAGCCGGCGAGGTGGGTTCTTCTGCCATGCCGCACAAAGTAAACCCCATAGATTTTGAAAATGCTGAGGGCAATTTGGGCATTGCCAATGCTTTGCTAGAGCACCTTTCTGCCAAGCTGCCCATTTCACGCTTGCAAAGAGATTTGACAGATTCTACCGTGTTAAGGAATATTGGTGTGCCGCTTTCCCACATCAGCATTGCATTACAATCTTTGTTAAAAGGATTGGGTAAATTGGAATTGAACCAAGCCAGATTAAACGAAGATTTGGACAACAACTGGGCGGTTGTGGCAGAAGCCATACAAACGGTGCTTAGGCGAGAAGGCTACCCCAAGCCTTACGAGGCACTCAAAGCACTCACCCGCAAAAACGAAAAAGTGACCCAAGCAAGTTTGGCAGAATTTATTGATACTTTAAATGTGAATGAGGAAATAAAGGCAAGTTTGAAGAAGATTACGCCATTTAATTATACGGGGGTTGTGCCGGAGTAGTGATGCTCTTCTAAAGTTTTTGAATTTGAAATCTTTGTGATTGTTGATACAAGATAGAACTTCTTGAAGGACACATCTTTAAATTCTACTTTTGAATATGTGTTATGCCAACGCACTTTTTTAATTTTCAAACTATTCTAATAACTTCCATTAATGTCCCATCCAAGTGGTCAAAATCACTGTCAGTAGTCATTAGTGGAATGTCAAGTGAATACGCTGTTGCTGCTATCCAAAGGTCATTTTTCTAGCCGATCTTTCGAGAATATTGCCACTTTTATCTTTAGTTTTTCGTTTTGAAAATGCATCTATTTAGGTATATGAATCAATTAATAATTGATCAGCATTAGAAATGTCTATGTATGTTATTTCTTCAAGTATTTTATTGAGTTTTTGGATTTTAGGCTTGCCCCAATTGTTTTGCGCGATAAAGGATACCAATTCTGCCTTGGTCACAACAGAAACGATTATATTGGCTGCTTCATCATACTTTTCAAGTTCTTTGAGGCATCTTTTGCCTGTAGTCGTATCTCTAACTATATGAATGAATACACAGGTATCGATAACTATATTTTTCATCTGTGTATATCTTTAAGCATTTCTTGAAATTCTTCTTCACTGATTTCATCTTTCAATAAGCCCGAAATACTTTTTAGTGCGGAAAGTGAACTTGACTTTTTTGATTGTTTGGCTTGAAAAAGCAGTTGTTGGTGAGCAGTCATTGCCGTTGGCTTTTTTGAGAAAAACCTATCTCTTGCACCTGGCTCATTATATTCTCGAATTTCAATAAAACTTAGTTGCCCATTGGGTTTGTAGTGTGCCATTCCTAATATTGTAACTTCCTTACCCATAAATCTGACAATACTTTCAATGATAGCTTTATCATTGGCAAACACATTCACCAAACCTTGTTCTGTCTGTAAACCAAGTTTACCTTTAGAAACTTTCATTTCATCTAATTGACCATTTACTATTACCTTTTTAGGCTCAGGTATGTTATCTTCTAATAGCCCGATTTTCTGAAAATCATCCTTTGTCAACCTGACTTCTGCAATGGTTCCTCGATTTGCCATATAGAATACCTCGTTATCACTGATGAAGTTTTTCTTGAAGCCCATCAAAGATTTCAATAATGGTTTGTCTAAGTCAACATCTTCGCTTTCATCATTCAAAGCAGTTTGAAATGACTCAATCACTAATGCCATTGGGGTTAATTGCAAGACATCTTCTCTAGGTTTGAACATTTCTAATTGAAGACCCTTGATTGTTTCTGAGAAATGGGTACAGTCAATAGTTAGAGAAGTGCCTTCTTGACTATTTCCGGAAATACTTTGTAATCGCAAAGCCAATGCACTTTTTAAGCTCTTATCAGGCTTTATCTCACTAAATCCCCTTAACCTAAGCATCAATGCTTTAGTTGCAATGTCTTTGGTAGATTTAGTCAATAAATTTAATCGATCAAACTCCAATAACCCATTGTCATCGTCTTCACTTAATATCATAATTCATTGCAATTGAAAGTTTTATAATGACAAATCTATTTATACAAAGCTATAAATTCTGTGTTTTATTTCTATTTGTGATGTTTGATTTAAGGTGAGACTCGAACATAAATACATTTATTTTTTCTGTAATTTTGCTAAGTTCTTAAAATAAATACCACATTCGTAAGATAAGCCCAAAAACTATTAATAAGTAGTTCCATAAAGCTTTTCAACTAATTCTATAATACTTTTGCGCATGGAAAAAGCAAGAGAAAAGTTCATCAGCAAGTTTATGAGCTATGTATTGCGGCACCACCCCGAAGTAATCGGGTTAAAGGTGGATGCGTTCGGCTGGGCCAATGTGCAAGAACTATTAGAAAAAGCCACTGCTGATAGTAGAAAGTTTACGTTGGAAGAAATGGAATATGTGGTAGCCAACAATGCCAAACAGCGGTTTGGCTTTAGTGAAGATAAAACAAAGATAAGGGCCAACCAAGGGCACTCTTTCCCTGTCAATTTAGAACTAGAACTAGTAATGCCACCTGATTTGCTCTACCATGGCACAGTGAGTAAATTTCTAGAGGCTATCAAAGATAAAGGCTTAAAAAAAATGGATAGGCAGCACGTGCACCTAAGCCCAGATGTAGAAACAGCTAAAGCTGTCGGTAGTAGGCGAGGAAAACCTATCATTCTAAAAATTAGAGCAAAAGCTATGCACGAAGCTGGGCATGCGTTTTACCTTTCTGCCAATGGAGTCTGGCTCACCGAAAACGTGCCTGCGGAATTTATTGAGTTTTAAGTTATCCTTCATGAGGGTTCTAGAACCCTTATAAGAGAAAATTCTACTGATCCTTTAAGCATTTAGCAGGATTAATCCTGGCCGCCCTAATAGCTTGCGAACCTACAGTAAGCCATGCTATCAACAATGCAATAAAGCCAGCGATAATGAAAAACCAAATTTCTAAATCTATACGAAAGCTAAAGCGTTCTAACCATGTATTAATGGCCCAGTAGCTCACAGGCAAAGCCAAACCTATGGCTACCAATACCATTTTGGTAAAATCACCAGTAAGCAAGAGAAGTATATTGAAAGAGCTAGAGCCCAATGCTTTTCTAATACCTATTTCCTTTATGCGTCTTTCAGCGGTAAAGGCGGCTAAACCAAGTAACCCAAGGCAAGAGATAATAATGGCCAAAGCTGCAAAATATTTACTTAATGAAGAAACCCTGAGTTCAGCCGCATACATGCGCTCGTAATTTTCATCTAAAAAGTGGTAGTCAAAAGAAAACCCAGGATTGTAATCTTGGTAAAAGTCTGTTAAACTGGCAATGGTTTCTTTTTCCTTACCAGCCTCTATACGTGCCATAACATACCAAGTATTCTCAGGCCTAACCCAAAAAAACAGAGGATTAACAGGGGAGTGTAAAGACTGGAAATGGAAGTCTTTGGCGATCCCAATTATTTCCATATCGTACTCATCCCAAAGCCGTATTGTTTTGCCGATTGGGTCTTTTAGCCCCATTACTTTAAGGGCTGCTTCGTTAAGTATAATTTTAGAAGTATCGGTACTAAAATCTCTAGAAAAGGTGCGGCCTTCTTTCATTTCAATGCCCAGAGCTTCCAACATACCGTAATTTACCCGCACGTTTTCAAAAAGTATATTGGCTTCCGGGTCTTTGCCTTCCCATTCTAAACCCATGGTATTGTTGTTTCTGCCCGAAAGTGTGTGCCCGATAGATGAGGCAGCCTTTACGCCCGGTTTTTTCTTAAGTTCTTCAAGAAAGGTGTCTATGTTTTCAGTAAGCCTGCCTTCTATGCTAAAGTAAATGATATTTTCCTTATCGTAACCTAAGTTTTTATTCTGCACAAAGGATATTTGGTTGTAAATAACCAGTACTGAAACTATGAGCACTATTGATAAAAAGAACTGGAAAATAACCAACCCGCGCCTTACCCAGAGTTCGCCCAAAGAGGTACGAAGTTGACCTTTAAGAACAACTACAGGGTTAAAGCCAGATAAATAAAGTGCAGGGTAGCTACCAGAAAGTATTCCTGTTAATATGGCGATTCCAAAAAATAGGCTCAATTGTTCTATAGTAAAATTGAGGTAAATATTCTTATCAGTAATGGAATTGAACTCGGGCAATACCAACCAAACCATCAAAATGGAAAGTACCAGAGCAAAAACACTGATCACAATAGACTCACTCATAAATTGGGCTATGAGTCCATACCTTTTAATTCCGAGTGCTTTTTTAATGCCCACTTCTTTAGTTCTTCTTGAGGCCCTTGCTGTGGAGAGATTCATAAAGTTGATGCAGGCAATGGCTAAGATAAATAGGGCTATGATAGAAAATAGGTGCACGTATTCAATCCTACCGCCTGCTTCTTTTCCATTTTCATAATTACCGTAGAGATATTGGTCAGCATATTTTTTAAGAAAGAGGGTTACATGAGAATCTTCATCTTTAGTCTTTATGTAATTGGCAATCTTATCACTTACTACTTGTGCATCAACGCCATTTTGCAGCAATACATAGGTTGGTGGCCCATTATTGCCCCATTCTAGCACCCATTCGTTTTCGTCTTTAAATGCTTCGAAAGACAATACAAAATCGAATTGAAAGGATGAGTTGGGAGGTATGTTTTCAAAAACACCACTTACTAAAAATGTTTTTTCGTGTTGAAACTCCACTTGTTTGCCAACAGCATCTTCTTCATTTCCAAAAAGACTAATGGCCAAATCTTTAGAAATAACAATAGAGCTTTTGTCTTTTAAAACAAGGCTTGGGTTACCCTGTAGCAAATCATAAGAAAATATATTAAAGTAATCCTCGCCAACATAGTACCCATCTGATTTCAAGTTTTTTTCTCCTACAGAGAGTGTAAAACTATTGATCCATGTGGTAGTAGCCGCTAGCTCAATTTCAGGGATTTCGTCTTTTAAGCTTTCGGCCAAAATGCCAGGGGTGGACCAGGTGGTCATTATTTCATCGGCGTATTGTTGGTGTTCCATTACTTGAAAAAGCCTTTCGCTATTGGCATGGAAAGCATCTATCTTTAACTCATCACTCACCCAAAGAAAAATGAGTATGGCACAGGCCAAGCCAGTAGAAAGACCAGTAATGTTTATGAAAAATGCATTTTTAAATCGCTTAAAGTTTCTGATGGTAAGTAGTAGATGGTGTTTCAGCATTTCAATAGAGTTAGATTGGGATTACAAGAAAGACATAACCTTTTTAGTAAGGTTGCTTCTCTTGATTGTATTACTCGGAAAAAATGTAAACGTTACAGTAGCTTAGGAATAAAAATCCTTTATTTACATAAGCGGTAAATTCGAGTTATGTATTACCTTTTATATGCGATATTCTTTTTGAGAAATATCTGTATTTTCAATTAAAATCAGGTAAAAAACTGATATTGGTCATAGTGCTTTTAAGCTAGAATTTGAGTAAGAAAAATGTGACAAAAATCAGCAAAAAAATATCCCTGCACAGCCTGAAAAGGCGATTGATTAATTGCAGAAGCCTTTTTACTTGCATAAATTAGCATCAAACTAAATCCTAACCTAAAAAAAAAATTATGAAAGTAACGGTAGTAGGTGCCGGAGCAGTAGGCGCCAGTTGCGCGGAATACATTGCTATCAAAAACTTCGCTTCAGAAGTGGTTTTGGTAGATATCAAAGAAGGCTTTGCAGAAGGTAAAGCAATGGATTTGATGCAAACAGCTTCATTAAACGGTTTTGATACTAAAATTACAGGAGCTACCAATGACTACAGCTCAACAGCAGGTAGTGATGTAGCGGTAATTACCTCAGGGATTCCCCGTAAGCCGGGCATGACCCGTGAGGAGTTGATCAGCACCAATGCAGGCATTGTTAAATCTGTAGCAGAAAGTTTGATCAAAGAGTCGCC
>Ga0207419_1001385_pt1 | contig 18392 bp, 20 predicted proteins | sample ElkSloMetagenome_4_FD_184723 | JGI IMG/M metagenome (GOLD analysis project Ga0207419, IMG submission 184723) | Hot spring microbial communities from Elkhorn Slough, Monterey Bay, USA - MD2A (version 2) | ecosystem: Environmental > Aquatic > Marine > Intertidal zone > Estuary: Microbial mat ...
ATGCCGACCACGGTGGCGCCGGATGGAACGTCGGACAGCACCACGGCATTGGCGCCCACGCGGGCCTCCGGGCCGATGGTGATGGGGCCAAGCACCTGCCCCCCCGAGCCGACGATGACGCCGTCGCTCAGGGTGGGGTGGCGCTTGCCGTTGTGCAGGGACGTGCCGCCCAGGGTGACCCCGTGATACAGGGTGACGTCATCGCCAACCTCAGCCGTCTCGCCGATCACCACGCCGGTCGCGTGGTCGATGAACAGCCGCCGGCCCAGCGTCGCCCCGGGATGGATCTCCACCCCCGTGAAAACCTTGGCGATGTGCGAGATCAGGCGCGGCAGGAACCGCCAGCCGCGTTGCCACAGCGGGTGCGACAGGCGGTGGAACAGCACGGCGTGCAGACCGGGATAACAGAACAGAACCTCCGGAGCGGACCGCGCGGCGGGGTCCTTCTCCAGGATCGTCCTGATGTCTTCCCTGAGTCTGGCGAACGGCATGGCGCTTGAAATCCTCGCGGTGACTCGTGCTAAGGTGCTGCCGGGCTTGCGCCCCCAGCTCACCCCGCCGGCCAAACAAGTCCCAGGCCGCTCCCGGGACCGTCACCCGGCCGTCGGCCGCCCGGAGCCCCCGGATCCTCACGATCCCCTCAGACCCCCTGAGGTCCGGCGATCCGGGCACTGGTGCCCTGCCTGCACCATATGGCGGACGGTTTCGTTGCGTCCAGTCTGTCTAGTGCGTCCAGTCTGCGTAGCCCGCCACTTCCGTCCGGCACCGGACGGCGCCTCGGGAGGAGTGTATGGTATCCGAGAAACCCGGTCAAGAAACGGCCCGCACCGGACTCCAAAGACTTTTCTCCCCGCTGGCCCCGGACGGCGCCGAAGCCGTTGCAACTGCAATGAACGTTCGCAGCCACCCGGGGCGCCACCGGGCGTCCGAGGCGACGCCGCAACCGCCAGAGCGATACCCGAGTCCGATGCCCGCAATTTCTAGTTAAATCGATCCCCGCCGTGGGCCGTGGCCCTGGTCCCCTCTTGAGACGGAATGTTCCGCATCCCATGCCCGACGTTATCTTCAACGGCCCCGAGGGCCGCCTGGAAGGCCGCTATCATCACAGCAGGGTTCCCAACGGTCCGATCGCGCTGGTACTGCATCCGCACCCGCAGCAGGGCGGCACCATGAACAACAAGGTGGTCTATACGTTGCACCATGTGTTCTCGCGGCGCGGCTTCTCGGTCATGCGGTTCAACTTCCGGGGGGTGGGGCGCTCGCAGGGCGACTTCGACAATGGCCAGGGCGAGTTGTCCGACGCCGCCGCCGCGCTCGACTGGCTGCAGGCGGTCAACCCCGACGCCGGCCATTGCTGGGTGGCCGGGTTTTCCTTCGGCGCCTGGATCGGAATGCAGCTTCTGATGCGCCGGCCGGAGATCAGCGGCTTCGTCGCCGTCGCGCCGCCCGCCAACCGGTACGACTTCACGTTCCTGGCCCCGTGCCCCTCCTCGGGACTGATCGTGCACGGCGACAAGGACGAGATCGTGCCGGACGCCTCGGTCGCCAAGCTGGCGGCCAAGCTATCGGCGCAGAAGACCATCACGGTCGACCACGCCGTGGTGCCGGGCGCCAACCACTTCTTCGCCGATCACCTTGAGGCGCTGGGCGAGACCGTCGACACCTACCTTGGCGCCAACATGGACCGCATCCGGCCGGGCTGACTACACCCGCTCCGACACCCAGATCGCCAACCGCGAGTTGGCTTTGACGAAGGCATACAGCAGCGGATAGGCGGGCGCCTGCTCCGCGCCGTTGCGCAGGCCGATGTCGCGGTGTTCCAGTTCCTCGTCGCGGAAGCGCAGCACCGTCTCGCGCAGGTCGGCCTCGTCGTCGGCCATGGCGTCGGCCTGGGCTTGGTAGTGTTTCTCGATGGCCTCTTCGACGGCCACCGTGCAGGCCATGGCACCCTTTTCTCCCAGCAACGCCGAGCCGGCACCGAGCGCGAAGCCCAGGGCGTGCCAGACCGGCGCCATCGCGGTGGGGCGCACGCGGCGCTGGCGCACAAGGTCGTTGAAGGTGTCCAGGTGCACCTGCTCCTGGTCGCGCATGTGGCGCAGGGCCGCCGCGTTCGCGGTGCGATTGCCGAGAACGGCCATCTGGCCTTCGTAGATGCGGACGGCGCCGTATTCGCCGGCCTGGTCGACCCGGATCATCCGCTCCAGGGTTTCGCGCGAGGTCCGGTCGCCCGGCAGGCGACGGCGGACCCGCGTGCGGCGGGAGGGGCCGGCGCCGACGGATCGGGCGTCGTCGTTGGTGGCGTCATCGTTGGTGGCGGGGGGCGTGGTGTCGGTCATGACTCCCTCCAAAGCGCGCGGCGGCCGGCGGCCCACAGGCCCAGGACCGCCAGACCCATCGATCCAATCATATTGTATCCGGCCAAGGAAATGCCAACAAACGACCACGGGATGGCGTCGCACGGCACCACCTCCGGCGCCTCCAGGGCGCGCCGCAACGCGGTCAGGTCGGTTGAAAGGTCGGGCGGCGCCGCCGCGTCGCCGCCGCACTGGGCGGTGCCCGCCCACCAGTGCTGTTCGACGCCGACGTGGTATCCGGCCAGCACCGCGCCGGCCACGAACACCAGGGCTACCATCACCGTCAGGCGCCGCGCCCAGGCGGCCGGCACGCGCGGCCACAGGGCCAGCGCGGCCAGCGGCACGGCCACGGCCGGCGGGATCCGCTGGTACAGGCACAGGATGCAAGGGGCGATGCCCATGACGTGCTCGATGACCAGCGCCCCCAGCAACAGGACCAGACTGGCGACGAGAAACAGGAGCGGGACGACGCGAGGACGGCGGGATGTCATCTGCGGAACGGTATCCGTGGCGGGTGTGTTGGCGGGCATGGGCAGGATATGAGCCTTTCCGCCGCGGCGGCGCAAGGGCGCGCCGCGCGAGGGCCAGGCCCGGTCCGGTTCCCCGAAGGGCAGGCCAAGAGCCCCGCCAGAAGAGTCTTAAGTTTGCCTTAAGACAAGGGCTGTTGGCGCTCGGACCCACCTATGACCAATGCAGGGTGTCTCGTTCTTTCGTTTCGGTTGACGAAAGACTGGACGTGTGCGACATCGTTCGTTCACAAATCGCCCGGCCCGCGTCGGGCGGCGCGCCGCTGTTTTTTGCTTCAAGTTTGCGACGCCGAAGAGGGGGGACCGGATCAATGGGCACGTCTTTCAGCAAAACAATGTCGGTTCTGGCCGTCTTGCTGGCACTGGCCGTCGTGGCGAACCTCGTCGGCGCCTTGCTGGCCCCGGGCGCGATCCCGGCCCTCGTCTCGACGGTGCTGATCCTCGCCGCCGCCGTGCTGGCCTGGCGGGCGAACAAGGCGGCGCGGGAGACGTTTCACTGGTACGAAGGCATCCTCGACAGCGTGCCGTTGCCGCTGTCGGTGACCGACTCCGACATGCGGTGGACGTTCGTCAACAAGGTGGTCGAGGACATGCTCGGCAAGAAACGGTCGGAGCTACGTGGGATGCAATGCCACAACTGGGGCGCCAACATCTGCCAGACCGAGAACTGCGGCGTGGCCTGCCTGCGGCGGGGCCAGCAGAAGACCAAATTCAACCAGTGGAACATGGACTTCACCGTAGACACGCACTACCTGACGGACCTCAACAACAATCGCATCGGCCACATCGAGGTGGTGCAGGACGTGACCACCAAGCTTGCGCTCGACGCCTTGATGGAGCGCATCGCCGGCTACGCGCGGTCCATTTCCTCATCCGCGTCCACGCTGTCGGAGGCGGCCACCCGAATCGCCGGAACGACCGAACAAACCTCGTCGCAGGCCCAGTCCCTGGCCGCCGCGATGGAGGAAACCACACGCATGATCACCGGCGTCGCCAGCGCGGCCGAGCAGGTGTCCACCAACCTGGACGGCATCGCCGCCGCCATGGAGGAGACCAACCGATCCATCGACAGCATCTCCGACAACACCCAGAACGGCACCCGCCTGGCCACCGAGGCGTCGCACGAGGCGGACCAGGCCACCACGATCATGAAGGAACTGGGCGCGTCGGCCGCCAAGACCAGCGAGGTCACGAACGTCATCAAGGACATCGCCGCGCAGACCAACCTGCTGGCGCTGAACGCCACCATCGAGGCGGCGCGCGCCGGAGACGCCGGCAAGGGCTTCGCGGTGGTCGCCGGCGAGGTCAAGACCCTGGCCAATCAAAGCGCCACCTCGGCGGACCAGATCGTCGCTCAAATCAGCGGAATGCAGGCCATTAGCGACAAGGCGGTGGCGGCGATCGACACCGTCAACGGCATCATCGCCACGGTCTCCAACGCCGTGAACGACATCAGTTCCATGGTCTCGCAGCAGAAGTCAGTCATCACCGAGGTGGCCACCAACCTGTCCCAGGCCAGCCAGGGCAGCAGCGGCTCGGCCGAGAGCATTCACCAAGCCTCGACCACCGTCCAGGACATGGCGTCCGGCATTCAGCAGATCAGCGACTCCGTTCAGACCAACACCGCCGCGATGGCCAACGTCCAGACCTCGATCAACGAGCTGGCGCGGATCGCCGCGGACCTGGAAGGCGTCATCCAGTCGCACAAGGTCTCGCAGAAAGAGGCGGCGTAGGGCGCCCTTGGGCACGGCGCCCTGGACACGACGGCGGCAAAGGCTTGATGGTCTGGGGCACCGACACCCGCTCCCCTGCCGTTTGGGATCCGTCCGCCATGACCACGCTTGTCGAACGCCTGCAACGCCGCGAATCCACCTCGGCGAAGGACCTGACGCACCCCGGCCCCACCGACGACGAACTGGCCGAGGTGCTGCGCGCGGCGGTGGCCGTGCCGGAACACGGCGCCATCCGCCCGTGGCGGTTCCTCGTGGTGCGCGAGCCCGGGCAGCGCCGCCTGAGCGAGGCCTTCGTCGCCGACCTGCTGGCCGAAACCCCCGATGCTCCCGAGGAGGAGATCGCCAAGCGCCGCGACGGACCCTTGCGCTCGCCGCTGCTGCTGGTGGTCACGGTCTCGCCCCGCGCCCACCCCAAGGTGCCCGAGGTCGAGCAGGTGGTCAGCGGCGGCCTGTGCGCCTACGTCATCCAGGCGTGTTTCCACGACATGGGCTACGGCGCCGTCTGGGTCACGGGCAAGCCGGCCTACAGCGCCCGCGTCAAGGCCGAACTGGGCCTGGAGGCCACCGATCACATCGTCGGCTTCGTCCATGTCGGCACGCGCGCCCCGGAGGCCGACGGTCGGCGCAAGTCCCGCCCCGACCCGGCGGGGTTCGTCAGGTTTTGGCCTGGCGCGTAACGCCGCACCGCCATCAGGTCGAACCTTGCGCCGCCATCACGCATTCTTGACGCGAGCAATTGACCCTCATTTCGTGTGTCAGCGCGGCGACTCTCTCAAGAATTATTGACGCGCCCACTTGAAATCCTTATGGTTTAATAGCGTCGGGGCATCGGCCTGTTTTGGCCGCACCCCATGCGTGATGCGCACGAACAGGATCTGCCCTCGCTTTGACTGTTTGGATCGTTTTCGAGTCCCGTTTTGGAGGGTCCAATGCCTTTACAGGTCAAACGGCTACCTGAGGCGCTGAAATGGTCACAAGCGGCATGTACGCATGTCTTGAAAACAAAAAAGATGGATGGCGCGAACTGGGACCAATATAGCTCGGCTGCCCGCAGTTGGGAACACTGTGTCGGACGGTTCGGACGATCCGCAAGAAGATGCGAACCGTTGAAGACCGAGGTGGATAAATGTGTATATGATGTGGTCCGCCCGAAAATACAGGTTTTTTTGCGAGGCTCAACAACAGGTATGCTCCAAAGAATCAGGTTCATGGCAGAGACTGCCGCGAAAAATAGCTGCGGAAACTGCGGCGAATTTTCTGCAGTCGCCTTTATTTATTTATACGATAAGGGGGTCAGGCCTATCGACTGGATGTCGCTAACCGGCGGGGATCATGCTTTCGTTGTGATTGGGCGAGCGGCTGGAGACGCGAACGACGTCGATCAATGGGGGAGCATTGCGGCAGTGTGCGACCCATGGGGTCAGGGGTTTCGAGGGGGAGACAAAAAAACAGGCACTTACCCGGGCACAAAATTCAAAACACAAATGGGCGGCTTGGTCAGCTTCACTGGGGTCAAGTCAATCCACAGAGAGGCATGAATTTTTTTGATTAGCGCTCGAGTCTCCCTTCAATGCGCTCTACCAAGTCCCTTGCCGACGTGACATCTTCCGCCGTGGGCGTGTAGCTTTCATCGATTGCCCCATCCACAATGCGTACGAATGATCCCGGCGTCAACTCGGAGGCCCACCCTGTGTTCTGGGCGGCCTGTAAGGGAGCCCTGAGAGCCGCCGCGGATGTCTGGCTATATATGTAGGTGCTGTTATCTTTGACATGAATGAAGACGCCGCCCGATCCGAGGACAATCTCGGCATCCAATGTCGAAATGAGGAAGTCCCGTTTTCTTTTCTGCTGTGGCCTTGAAATTGCCACCACAAGAACACCACTATTGACATTGAAGTAGAAGCTGTTGCTGACGCCGGGGGTGGCGAAGTCCATCGGAAGCCCGCCAATGTCCGCGTCAGCATCCGCGCCAAGCCGAAGCGTTGTTGAACCGTCGCGAACAAGGAAATACCCCTCCTGGCCGACGCGGGCCAGAACTTCGGACGCGTCCTGTACGGTTTCTATATCACCACCGGTCTCTAGTGACGCACCGTCTTTCAAAGGGAGACCATTGAAGGTAACTCCGCCTTGAATGGAAACAACGTCCATATCCGTCTCGCCATTGATCATGTGTGCCCTTTCCGCGCGGCCGGATCCCGACGCCACGGTCGCAAGGATGACAAAAAAAATCGCGACAAGTCTGCCGAGCTTCCGGTCGGGCCTCTGAGGCCACCTGAGACGCATCCCTTCGCTCCGGCATTTTTGTGGCGAATGAAGCCCGGGGCTCAGGCCAATGTCACCTTCTCAACCGCCGCATCGCGGGGCTGTCTGCCTCGGGCCACACAGCAGGACCATTTCACCCGCCTCGAGTCGCAATCGACCGGATCTGAAGCCCGAAAAGGCACCCAACGCCTTCCGCGTTTCCTGATCCAGCCAATACCATGACACGGGACGTCATGGCAACACAACCTCACCGATCGATGATGCCCAACCTGACCATTCGTATCAGAAAATCAGACAGTTAAGAAACGCGATGCAGGGTGCCGGGAGGCCTGGGGCGCCGCCGGGCGCGATCGCGTCGAAGACCGTCGCGTGACAAACATGGCAACCTTGCATTGGTGTGGCGCGTTCCCGGTGCGCAAATCGTCGCCACGGTGGCGCGGACTCTGATTTGTTTGGACCCTGCTCGGCGCTGGACCTAGACTCCCGCGCGGCTCGCGCGGGTTCGGGACCGGCGGGCGCATCGAACCAAAAGGAACGGACCCTTGAAGACCCTGCAAGACCTGCTGGCGCGACGCATCTATCTCGGCGTGACCGGGCTGTCGCGGGCCGGCAAGACCGTGTTCGTGACATCCCTGCTGCACAACCTGCTGCGCGCCGATCCGACGGCCGAGGAAAGCCCGTTGCGCGGCTTCGACCCGTTCGACGAGGGGCGGCTGGTGGGCGCCATGCTGCGCCACGACGCCAACGCGACCGTGCCCGAGTTTCCCTACCGCAGGGCCGTCGATGCCCTGACCGGCGAGTCGCCGCAGTGGCCGGAGCCGACACGCGGCATCTCGCGCATCCGCGTCGACATCCGGTTCAAGCGGGCGGAGGGCCTGGGCGCCAACGCGGCGGCCCAGTTCGGCATGACCGACGCCACCCTACAGCTTGAGATCGTCGACTATCCCGGCGAGTGGCTGGTCGACCTGCCCATGCTGGGCCAGGACTTCGAGGCTTGGTCGGCGGCCATGGTCGCCCAGGCGACGCGCGGCAGCCGCGCCGAGCTGGCGCGCGATTGGCTGGCCTTCGTCAGTGCCCGCGCTCCCGGCGCCGACCACGACGAGGAATGGGCCGAGCAGGCGGCAGCGCTGTACACCGACTATCTGCGCGCCTGCTCCGAGGCGCGCCTGCGCTACCTGCAGCCGGGCCGGTTCCTGCATCCGGCGGACCTGAAGGGTGCGTCGGTGCTGCGCTTCTGCCCGCTGCCCAACCTGGGCACCAAGGCGCCGCCGGGCAGCCTGCACACGGCCTTTCGGGCCAAGTTCCAGGACTACCAGACGAAGGTCGTGCGGGCCTTCTTCCGCAAGCATTTCGCCGGCCTGGACCGCCAGATCGTGCTGGTGGACACGCTGACCGCCCTCAACGACGGCCAGGAAGCCTTCGACGACATGAGCGAGGCCCTGGCCAACATCCTGGAGAGCTTCCGCCACGGCAAGAACAGCCTGCTGGGCTGGCTGATGGGCCGGCGCATCTCGCGCGTGCTGTTCGCCGCCACCAAGGCCGACCACGTCATCCGGGGCGACCGCCTGCACCTGGAAAACCTGACGCGGCGCATGTTGCACGTGCTGGACGAGAAGAACGCCATCAAGACCGCCGCCGATATCGACGTCTCGTCCCTGGCCGCCGTGCGGGCCACGCGCGACACCCGGCGCAGCGACAACGGCCGCGAGATCCTGCTCGGCCGCCGCCCCGGCGACACCGAGGACACGCCGCTGGAGCCCGGCGCCATCCCGCTGGACTTCCCGCCCGACTGGGCCGCGTTGAACTATCGCTATTGGGACTTCCAGCCGCGTCCGGACCCGGGCTGGCGCCACGGCGGCTTTCCCACCCTCAGGATGCCGGAGATCATGAACTTCCTGATCGGGGAGGACCTGCGATGAACGACCGCCGTCCGCCGCTCAAGGGCGCGCCGCGCCAGGGATCCCAGAAGGCCGAGCCGCCACCCCGCCAGCCGGGCGTGATCGACCCGGCCCTGGTGGCACCGCGCGAACCCTCCCGCCCCGATCCCCGCCTGGCGGCCGAGGCCGAGGCCTCCACGGCGGCGTTCGAGACGACGCAACAGGCGCGCGACGCCGGGTCGTCGGCCCCGGTGGCGGCGACGTCCGCCGACGAGGTCGCCGCGCCACCGCCGGAGCGCCCCTCGCGCTGGGGCCGCGTCGTGTGGCTGTTCGTGATCACGGCCGCCGCGTTCCTGCTGTACGACACCGGTCGCGCCCTGGTGGACATCTGGTCCGGCGACTGGATCGGCGGCGCCGCGCTGACGGCCCTGGTCGTCGCCTTCGCCACCGCGCTGATCTCCGCCACGATGATCGAACTGCGCGCCATCCGCCGGCTGGGCGAGGTCGGCCGCTTCCGCGCGGCGTTGGCGCAATCGCTGCAGCACGATTCCGCCGCCCGCCTGCGCCGCACCCTGCAGCCGATGCTGTCGATGGTGGGCGCGCGCCGGCCGGAGCTGGTGAAGGCGTTCGGCCAGCGCACCCAGGGCCTGACCGAGAACGACGCGATCATGAAGCAGTTCCGAAGCGCCGTGCTGGCCCCCCTGGACCAGGAGGCGCGCCGCGTCGTGCGCGCCAACTCGCTGGCGGTGATGGGGGCAACGGCGGTGGCGCCGCACCCGGCGCTGGACGTGGCGATCGTGCTGTGGCGCAGCACCGTCATGGTGCGCCGGATCGCCGAGGTCTACGGCCTGCGGCCGAGCGGCATGGCCACCCTGGTCCTGACCAAGCAGGTCGTGGTCAGCGCGGCCATCGCCGTGGCCGCCGATCCCACCGGCGACATCGTCGCCAACACCCTGGGCGGTGGGCTGGCCGAGAAGATCTCGGCGCGCTTCGCCGAGGGCTCGATCTCCGGCATCCGCGCCATGCGCCTGGGCGCCAGGGCCATCGAGACCTGCCGCCCGCTGCCGTTCGAGCCGGACGAGCGCAAGGGGATGTGGCACACCCTGACGCAGGGGTAGGACGGCGCGGGCCGTCCAGCTTTCGTCACCAGTCCGCGAGCCTGCGAGACACGTCCACCGTTCGGGCGCCACGCGCGGGGTGAAAGGTCAGGGTCCGCGAACCCCGGTCGAACTCGGCGAGGTAGGCCGGTATCCAGGTGCCGTCTTTCACCAGCGGCAGGATATCCGGCTCCGTCTTGTATCCGGCGAACCGCCGGGCGGAGAACAGGCTGACGCTGTAGGTCTCCGCCCAGTCGGGATGCGGCCGAAAGCAGGTGTCGGCATCGTGAACGAAGGCCAGCACACCTGTCGTGTCGAGGTTCCGCTCTGCGGGCCAGACCAGGAACACCCGCGCGTTCCGATCATCAAGGCGCACGACAGCGTCCCGTCCGTAGGCCTCCTCGAGACAGGGAATGATGTCGGCCGCGTTCAGCCTGTCGCAGCCGACCCCCAGCAGCCAGAGAAACGGCAGCGCGGCGGCGATGGCGCGGATCGGTGTCACGGGCGGGCTCCTCTTTGAACTGGTCGAATTTCCAGCGCCTCGGCTTCTTTTCTGACAGGTCCCCGAATTTTATATCCTTGAGCTTTTCCGTTTTTTCACCGGGATGACAGCCGGAAGGGTGCCTTGGTAAAATGTGAAGGTCGTGTCGTCGTCAGTCTTGCCGGCCTTGACGTCAATGATGACGCGGGTGTGGCCCATGCCGGTTTTCCACTTGCTCATGAGGAAATCGCGTGCTGGGCTTTCTGCCCGCAAAGACACAACCGGCGGGTGAGGCCGTCTCATCCGCCGGTCGGCTGTTCGTGGAACACGGGGTGGCCATGGCCACGATGTCGGGTGTCAATGACCGCGGCTGTCAGCCGACAATGTCGACCTCGGCGAAGAAGTAGGCGATTTCCTTGGCCGCGTTCTCCGGCGAATCGGAGCCATGCACCGAGTTGGCCTCGATCGACTCGGCGAAGTCCTTGCGGATGGTGCCGGCGTCGGCGTTGGCCGGGTTGGTCGCGCCCATGATCTCGCGGTTCAGGGCAACGGCGTTCTCGCCTTCCAGCACCTGCACCACCACGGGGCCGGAGCACATGAAGCCCACCAGGGAGCCGAAGAACGAGCGCTCCTTGTGGACGGCGTAGAAGCCCTCCGCCTGCTCCTGGGTAAGGCGGACGCGCCGCTGCGCGACGATGCGCAGGCCGCGCTCCTCGAAGCGGGCGTTGATGGCGCCGGTCAGGTTGCGGCGGGTGGCGTCGGGCTTGATGATCGAAAGCGTGCGTTCGATGGCCATCGGGGTTTCCTGCTGTGTCTGAGGGCGGTGAGGCGGACCGGGGTGGACTGTGCGGCGCGCGATCGCACCCGACGGACGGAAACGGCTCCCGCCCGGGCGCGCGCCTTATAATCCCTTGGGCGCGTGATGGCAACGGGGCGGATGCTGTGCCGAAAGGAATGAGCCCAATGCGCTGGCCAGGACCGGGGGCGCCACAGCCGAACCACTGTGGACGCGACATTCGAACACAGAGCCACGCTTGACGCCGGGCAGGCACTGTGCCACTTAGGAATTGGAGGCTCGGTCCTGCTGAAAGCCCTGCGTGGTGATCGGTGGGAGCATTGCCTCCTTTTTCGTTTCAGGAGCGGCTTTCGAAAGGGTCCGGTACGAAGACGATGCCGTATGACCGAAAGGTCTGCCCGTTCCGAAATCCGTCGCCTTCCCACTGTAGGCGTCGCAGTTTTGGCCCAAACTCCGAGGCAATATCATCGCGTTGCTTCAAATCCCCCCACAAGGGGACGCGGAATCCCCAGTTAATCGTATAAAGACAGATATCGGCCGCTTGAACGGCATATGTCATGTCAGAGGATACAAAGAGGGGAGCGGGAACAATCCAGTAAGTCCTGTTGCGACCTGTCGCAGTTCGCGTGAAATAAGCCTCCATCCGAGAAACGAATTTCTTGTCGAGTTTCTTTTCTGTCTCATCCATTACAATAAGGCCATGGTCTTTTTTATTTTCAAGAAAATAATAAAAACGCTCAAATAGGAAGACGTGGTCTTTGCGCAGGTAGTCCGCATATTCAAGGTTTCTAGGCGGCTTGACGCCTCTCCGAATCGCAGACGCAAACACCTTTGCTTCGTGACTAAGGAGCAGATCAAAAACCCCGCGAGCCATCTCAATGCAAGCTTGCCCATAGGCGGCGAACTCACTGCTCGTCGGTCTTTCTTTGTTTTGCCCTTTTTGCAGGAATTGTTGGGCGTGTTTCCGGCGTTCGGCGGCCGGCATCGGCGGCGTTTGCCTGCTCCAGCGAATTCGATCCTTGTCGAGAAGTTTGTGCCCTTTCGCTTCCTTGCCGACGGTTCGCAGATCAACCCCAAAAGCATCCCGCTCAAGGCGCTGCCATCCCTGGATGAAGCTCCAAAGCTTGCTGATGTGCAGAGCCACGCCACCCCTGACCTCAAGGGGTGTCGTTTTATGATCGTGACCGCTCTCGTCGATGAAAAAGAGCCAACTCATACCCCCGCTTACCAAGTGGTGCGGCTCTCAGCAAGCGGCACGGGCCGTCCGGCTCACTCATTGCGCAGGTGTGGCGCGGCCGACGCACTCAGCGCCCGCCAGGTGCCCACATACCCCGCCGCCAGCGTCAGCAGCACGCAGGCCACCAGGGTCGCCAGCACCACATCCGGCAGGAACACCCACGCGCCCCGCATGACGAACACCACCACGGCCCAGGCCCCGGCGGTGCCGACCCCGGCGGCGATCAGCCCCGTGGCCAGTCCGAGCAGGCCGTATTCCAGCAGATACCCGCGCAGCAACGCCCCGCGCGTCGCCCCCACCACCTTCAGCACCACCGATTCATAAACCCGCCGCGCGTGCCCGGCGGCGAAGGCCCCGGCCAGCACCAGCGCCCCGGCCACCAGGGTCACCGCCGCCGCCGCCGTGATGGCCCGGGCCGCCGTCTCCAGAATCCCGCGCACGCTTTGCAGGGCGCTCTTGACGCGAATGGCCGAGACGTTGGGGTAGGCGTCGGTCACCGCGCGCTCCAGCGCCGCCTCGTGGGCGTCGTCCACCCGCACGGTGGCGATCCAGGTGCGCGGCGCCCCGGCCAGGGCGTTCGGCGACACCATGAAGGTGAAGTTGATGCGCAGCGAGCCCCAGTCGACCTTGCGCGTGTTGGCCAGTTCGCCGGTGATCTCGCGGCCGAGGATGTTGACCGTCAGCGTCTCGCCGATCTCCAGGCCGAAGCCGTCGGCCAGATCCTCGGGCAGCGAGAACAGCGGCGGCCCGTCGTAGCCCGCCGGCCACCAGTCGCCCCGAACGATGGTCGCGTTCTCGGGCGGCGCGTCCCCGGTGGTGAAACCCCGGTCGCCGCGCAGCGCCCAGCGGGCGTCCGGATGCACCTCCGCCTCGGCCGCCGGCACCCCGTCAAGGCGCGTAATCCGCCCGCGCACCATGTCGGCGAACTGCGTGCGACCAACCCCCTCGGCCTCCGCCAGCACGGCCTTGAAGCCCTCCAACTGGTGCGGCTGGATGTCGATGAAGAAGTACGACGGGGCCTCGCGCGGCAGGCGGTCGTCGATCTGGCGCGCCAGGTTGCCCTGGATCAGGGCGACGATCACCAGCACCGACAGCCCCAGCCCCAGCGACAGCACAACCGAGGCGGTGGCCGATCCCGGCCGGTGCAGGTTGGCCAGCGCCAGCCGCAGGCCCGGCCGGCCACGGGCCAGCCGCGCCGAGCGGCGGGCCAGCAGGCGCACGCCCAATGCCGCCAGCCCGAACAGCCCCAGCGCCCCGGCCGCGCCGGCCACGAACACGGCGGCGAAGCGGCGGTCCTCGGCGCCCAGCACGGTCACCGCCACCAGCGCCGCCAGCGCCGCCACCAGCAGCGCCAGATAACGCCGCCGGGGCCAGCGGCCGGCCGCCGCCAGCGCGCCCTGAAAGATCGCCAACGCCGGGATGTCGCGCGCCCGCGCCAGCGGCCAGACGGCGAAGACCAGCGCCACCAGCGCGCCGCTCACCAGCGCCAGCATCGCCGGTTCGGGATAGACCGCCACCCGCGCCCGCACCGGCAGCCACGCCCCGAACAGCGCCTCGGCCACGAACGGCGCGGCGATCCCGGCGGCCAGCCCGATGGCCACGCCCAGCAGGGCCAGCCCGCTGATCTGGATCAGGTAGACACGGAAGATCACGCCGGCCGGCGCCCCCAGGCACTTCAGCGTGGCGATGGTGGTCAGCCGCCCCTGAAGATACGCCCGGGTGGCGTTGGCCACGCCGATGCCGCCCACCAGCAGCGCCGTCAGCCCCACCAGGGTCAGGTAGAGCGTCAGGTTCTCCAGGAACACCGTCAGGCCGGGCGCCGCTTGGTCGGTGCCGCGCAGACGCCAACCGGCCTCGGGGAACGCCTCGGTCAGGCGGGCGCGGATCGCCTCGGGCGGCACACCCTTGTCGGCGCGCAGCATCGTGTCATGGGTCACCAGACTACCCGGCTGGATCAAACCGGTGGCCGGCAGCGCCTCGTGGTGGATCATCAGGCGCGGGCCGAGAGAAAAGAGGCTCGCCACCCGGTCCGGCTCGCGGGCGATGGTGTCGCGCAGGACAACGGTCGCGTCGCCGACCCGGACGCGATCGCCCACCGACAGCCCCAGGCGGGACAACAGGTTCGGATCCGCCACCGCGCCCCAGGTGCCATCGCGCCGCGCCAGCGCGTCGACCAGGGACCCGCCGCCGGTCAGGTCCATTGTCCCGTAGAGGGGATAGGCGTCGTCCACCGCCTTCAGCTCGACCAGCGCCCGCCCGCCTTCCTCGTCGGGGACGATGGCCATGGCCCGCATGTCGACGGTGCGGGCGACCGTGGCGATCTCCCGCATCAGGGCCATCTGCTCGGCGTTCGGCGGCTGGTAGCGCCGCTCCACCTCCAGATCACCGCCCAGCAGCGCCTGGGCGTCGGCCTCCAGACCGGCGTGGATGGCTCGGGTCATGGACCCGGCGGCGGCCATGGCGAACACGCCCAAGGCCAGACAGGCGACCAGAACGCGAAAGCCCGACAGGCCGCCGCGCATCTCGCGCAGGGCCAGCCGGAGGGAGAGGGGAATGGCGTGGGGCATGGGCGAGTCACCGCGACGCAGCGGACAGGATGGAGATGAACCTTCGATGTGGGGGCGCGCCACCGGGTCCTGTAGGGCCGGCTGGGCCATCCAGCAGGCCAAGACGGTTGATCAGGCATCGTCCGGCTGGGAGCGGTCGATCCCCGGCGGGGCATCTCCGTTTGACGCGACCTTCAAGACCGCCAGGACCGACCGCAGCGACACCACGAACGCCCCGGCGCCAATCACAACGCAGCCGACGCCAACACTCGCGGTTTCCACGGAAACATCACCAAACGTGATGATGCTGGAGGCGGCATCTCCGGCCAACGCCACTAGGGCCAAGCCGATGCCTCCGAACCCCAGGCCGACGACCGCGTTGACGAGGCCAAGGATGAAGGCCAGCCGGATGGTCTGGTGGCGTGTCTTGTGGTCCTCCAGCACCCGGATGCGCTCCAGGTCGATGAAGTCCTTGGGCACCACCTCGGTCGGCCGGGTCGGGCGCAACAGGTTGGGGAACATCCGGCCCGCCTGTTTTTGGTGTCTTCGGAGGCGTGAGCCTGCATGGCGCGGGGGAGTCGGGCAAGCCCTTTCTTGCCCGTCACCCGTGCGCGACGACCCGGTCCTCCCCCGACGATACTCGCTCCCGCTGCCCGGTGCGCGCCACCCGGACCAGCGCTGGCAGGACGAGCTTGCTGTAGGTCTTGGCGTCCTCGTTGACGGCGGCGATGTCGTTGCCTTTGCGGGCCTCCTCGACCACCGCCTCGAAGAACGACAGGGCGTTGTTGAACAACTCCTTGCGGGTGTCGAAGCCGCACACCTCCATGAGGTGATCGAGTTCCGACAGCCGCTCGGGCGAAAGGTCGAACTGAACGCGAGTCTTGGTCATGATGTGTCTTCCAGCACAAGAGCGCCCTGACAGGCAGCGCGGACAAGGCTAATAATTGGAGGGAAATCGGAGTACCGCAAGAGGGTTTTCGCGAAAACAGCGGTGCAAAGCGCCATGCCGGGCGCGGCGCCCTTTGGGCCAAATGGCAAACGTCTCTCGGGTCATGCCCTCACGCCGCCGCCTCGCGGGCCGAGCGGTCCTCGGCGATGCGGCCGTCGGCGATGCGCACGATGCGGTCGCAGCGCCCGGCCAGCGCCAGATCGTGGGTGATGAGCATCAGCGTCGTCTTCTGCTCGTCGTGCCGGCGGAACAGCAGGTCCATGACCAGCCGGCCGGTCTCCCCGTCCAGGTTGCCGGTGGGTTCGTCGGCCAGCAGAAGGCGCGGACCGGGCGCGAAGGCGCGGGCCAGGGCCACCCGTTGCTGCTCGCCGCCGGAGAGCTGGCCCGGGTAGTGCCCCAGGCGGTGGCCCAGCCCGACGGCCTCCAACTGCGCCCTTGCGACGTCAAAGGCATCGCGGCGGCCGGCGAACTCCAGCGGCACGGCCACGTTCTCCTCGGCCGTCATGGTGGGGATGAGGTGGAAGCCCTGGAAGACAACCCCCACATGATCGCGACGAAAGCGGGCCAGGGCGTCCTCGTCCAGCGCGTTCAGGTCGTGGCCGGCGACCTGCGCCGTGCCCGCCGTCGGCCGTTGCAGGCCGGCGACGACCATCAGCAGGCTGGATTTGCCGGCGCCGGACGGCCCCACGAGGCCCACGGCCTGCCCCTGGGGCACGTCCAGGTCGACGCCGCGCAGGATGTTGACCGCGCCGGCCGGACCCGTCAGGGTCAGGTCGAGGCCGCGCAGGCGGAGGATCGGCGGGGCCGTCTGGGAGTCCGTCATGAGCTTGGCACGCCTTTGGTTTTGGAGGACACGGCCCGCATATGGGCATCGGTCCCGCTGGTTCAAAGCGCTCCCGGCGGCGCTGGCACTCGCGCTGGTCGCACCCGCCCCGGCCTGGGCCGAGGATCCGCGCCTGCTGGTGCTGGGCGACAGCCTGACCGCCGGCTACAACCTGCCCCAGGACAAGGCGTTTCCGGTGCAGTTGGAAGCCGCGTTGCGGGAGGCGGGCCACGCCGTCACGGTGCTCAACGCCGGGGCTTCCGGCGACACCACGGCCGGCGGGCTGGCGCGGCTGGACTGGGTGCTGGCCGAGGAGCCCGACGCCGCCATCGTTGCTCTGGGCGGCAACGACGGCCTGCGCGGGCTCGACCCCGAGCAGACGCGCGAGAACCTGACGGCCATCGTCCGCCGCCTGAAATCAGAGGAAATCCAGGTGCTGATCGCCGGCATGAAGGCGCCGCCCAACCTGGGGCGCGACTACGGCGAGGCCTTCAACGCCGTCTTCCCCGAGGTCGCCGAACGCACGGCGGTTCTGTTCTACCCGTTCTTCCTGGAGGGCGTGGCGGCCGACCCGGCGCTCAACCAAGCGGACGGAATCCATCCCACGGCCGAGGGCGTGGCGGTGATGGTGGACAATATCCTGCCAAAGGTCGAAGAGCTTCTGCACAAGGCCGACCCATGCGGCTGTTCATCGGACTAGAGCCCCCAGAGCCCCTGCGCGCCGAACTGGCGGCGCTGGCCATCGGTCTGCCCGGCGCGCGCTGGGTGGAGGCCGACAACCTGCATCTGACGCTGCGCTTCATCGGCGACGTGAACCGGGCCGAGGCCGAGGACCTGGACGCCGAACTGGCCAGCCTGCGCGCGCCGCCGGCGCCGGTGCGGCTGCAGGGCATCGGCACCTTCGGCCAGGGCAGGCGGGTGCACGCAGTGTGGGTGGGGGCGGATAAGGACCCGGCCCTGGTGCGCCTGCACGAGGCGGTGGAGGGCGCCGTGATGCGCGCCGGCTTCCCGAAGGAGACGCGCAAGTTCCTGCCGCACGTCACGCTGGCGCGGCTGAAGAACCCCGACCGGGCGCGGCTGGAGGGGTTCATCGGCGCCCACAACGCGCGCGCCTTTCCGCCCTTCACCGCCGAGGAGGTCGTGCTCTACCAGAGCCACCTGACCCGCGACGGTGCGCAATACGAGGTGATGGAGCGGTACGGGCTGGGGTCGTAGGGACACCATGGTCCCAGGTCACCGCCAACGGTCGCGCGGGTCGACGAGCCGGCTGGCGCCCACCGCTCGGACGCCACCCCCACAACATCACGCCCGATCGCCGTCCCGCATCGACCGCACCAGATCGGCGGAGGCTTCGGCCTGCGGCGGCAGCGTCGCCGTCACGGCCCGAAGCCTGGCGGCATCAATCGGCTGGCGTGGGTTCGCCGCGGCCGTCAGTCGAGCCACCGGCTTGCCACGCCGGGTGATGTCGATGGACTCGCCCGCCTCGACGCGGTCGATCAGTGCGCTCAGATGTGCCTTGGCATCCGCCAGAGTGATCGCGCCCATACCCATCCTCCTGACCATCTCCATGGTCATATAGAGCATCGGCAGGCGCGGGTCGAGTGCGGGCGGGGCAGGGCAATCGGGTGAATTAGGGCGTGACAACGCGCGAAAGTTCTGAATCGATCCGAACCCTCTGAATCGGCGGAGGGACGGATGATGGACATGGAT
>Ga0207419_1001386_pt1 | contig 18390 bp, 15 predicted proteins | sample ElkSloMetagenome_4_FD_184723 | JGI IMG/M metagenome (GOLD analysis project Ga0207419, IMG submission 184723) | Hot spring microbial communities from Elkhorn Slough, Monterey Bay, USA - MD2A (version 2) | ecosystem: Environmental > Aquatic > Marine > Intertidal zone > Estuary: Microbial mat ...
ATGCGTAACACGGTGACCCGGATTCATAATCGTACTACATCATCTCCCTTCACATTTACACTGTTTCGTAATTTTTAACCCTATCAGGGACTTATCGGCAAAATATCCATAATTCTTTTAATCCCCTGTATACATAACAATTACTACAGCAGTATTCGGAAAACTTGTGCATTTGCTATTTTTAGCCTTATTTTTGCAAAATATTATCTGCATAAACAAACCTAGTAAGTTGAACGAAGAAGAAAAAAATAAAAGCGCTTTAAAAGTAAACGCGGGTATTGATCAGCCTTCCATGACCAATGACGATGCCATTAAAAGGTTTAAAAACCGCCGCAGGCAATCGCTTTCCGCAGAAGAATACGTTGCTGAAATTCGGGAAGGGAATCTGACAAAACTCAGCCAGGCCATTACGTTAATTGAAAGCGCCAAGGCAGAACACCAGACCCTTGCCGGGGAAATTATTGAGAAATGCATTCCCCATTCCGGAAATTCCATTAGAATTGGCATTACCGGCGTACCGGGCGTAGGAAAAAGCACCTTTATTGAAGCGCTGGGGAAGCATATTACCCGCCAGGGTAAAAAACTGGCCGTGCTGGCCATAGACCCCAGCAGTGAGCGCTCAAAAGGAAGTATCCTGGGGGATAAAACCCGTATGGAAGACCTCTCCACCGATAAGAATGCCTTTATCAGGCCTTCGCCTTCCGCCGGATCGTTGGGAGGTGTGGCGCGGAAGACCCGCGAGTCGGTAATTCTATGTGAGGCAGCAGGTTTTGAAATCATCTTTATTGAAACTGTGGGTGTGGGGCAATCAGAAACAGCCGTTCATTCCATGGTCGATTTTTTTCTTTTGCTTATGCTGGCTGGTGCCGGTGATGAGCTGCAAGGCATAAAAAGAGGAATCATGGAAATGGCTGATGCCATAACCATTAACAAAGCCGATGGGAATAATATTGACAAAGCCAGCATGGCCAAAAGGGAATATGAAAATGCCCTGCACCTTTTTCCGCCCACCGAATCGGGATGGGCGCCCAAGGTACTTACCAGCTCAGCGCTCAAAAAAACCGGCATTGATGAGCTCTGGGACACCATTCACGAATACCTTACCTTAACCCGGGAAAATGGTTTTTTCAAAGATAAAAGAAAAAAGCAGGCACATTACTGGATGATGGAAACCATCAATGAAAAAATCAGGAATCACTTTTACTCCCATCCGGATATTAAACCCAACCTGCTGAAGATGGAGGAAAAGGTTTTGAACGATGAAATGAGCTCTTTTCAAGCGGCACAAAAACTTCTGGAGCTATACTTTAATAGCTTTTAACACTTTTTAACCCTAAAAAAACACTTTTACAGCATAAAATTGAGTTGATTATCAAATTAAAACTATATTTAGTCCGTAATAACCCCAAAATTTAATCACATGATGATCGAAAAAAAATTATTCCCCCTCTTTTTAGCAACAATGCTTATTTTTTCCTGCGCTACCAGGGAAGATGGTTTTGTTGTAGATGGTACCATCGTTAATTATGACTCTGGCAAATTATACCTTAAACAGTACAGCCAGGGAGAATTCACCATACTTGACACCGCTGAGGTACAAAATAACAGCTTCACATTTACCGGTGAACTCGCTTATCCTGAATTACTCTTTATTCAAATTGGAGAAAATGAAAGACAAATAGCTTCCTTTTTTGCAGAAAATGCAAATATCAGTATCAATCTAAATGCTGATTCCATACAGGGCATTAAAGTGAGTGGCTCCAAAGCCCATGATGAATTTACAGCGTATACGGATAGTGTAAAAATATACCGGGAACAGCTTAACCCTCTTTATGACCAATGGTACGCGTTGCAGGATGAAACAGATGACATCAGGCAAAAAGAAATTGAAGAGCGTATTGAAACCATTATGAACAATCAACGCATATTTACCGAAGATTTTGTAACTGAAAATACAAACTCTATCGTTGCTGCCTATCTGCTGCGAAGAGAATTATCCTATAATATGGAAGTGGCAGAACTGGATTCTTTTATTGCCCTTATAGACACCACCCTGCATGGAAGTTCATACATGAAGGAGTTGAAAGGACAGGCAGAAACCATGCGTGCTGTTGCAATAGGCCAACCAGCACCTGATTTTGCTTTAGCTGATACAAGCGGGAACAGTTTGGCTTTATCCGATCTCTCCGGAGAATATGATTACCTGCTTATCGATTTCTGGGCTGCCTGGTGTGGCCCATGCAGACAGGAAAACCCCAATTTGGTGGCCATTTATGATGACTATCATGACAAGGGTTTTGAAATTTTAGGTGTTTCATTTGACCGGACACGCGAAGAATGGATAAAAGCCATCCATAGTGATAATCTTTCCTGGCCACAAATTTCCGATCTGCAGTACTGGCAAAGTGCTGCAGGTAAGTTATATGGCATCCGCAGTATTCCCTCCAATGTATTGCTGAATGAGGAAGGTGTCATCATTGCAAGAAATCTTAAAGGCGACGACCTGAGAAATAAAATGGAAGAACTGCTGGGAGAAGAAGAATCATAGTCCTTCCAAAAATATCATAAAAAAAGAGGCTTTCCCGCAACGGACAGCCTCTTTTTTGTTACGCGATGAACAATATTAGAATAAATCCATTTTATCAAGTGCATCAAGCGTGCTTTTAACCGCTTCTGCTGATTCATGAAGAAGCTTCTTTTCCGCATCATTCAATTTGATTTCTACAATCTCTTCCACCCCATTTTTACCCAGTTTTACGGGTACACCCAGGAACATATCTTTTAAACCCCATTGCCCGTCAAGTTTGGCAGAACAAGGGAAAATATGGTTTTGATCATCTACAATTGATTCTACCATTTGCGCTGCTGCAGCACCTGGCGCATACCATGCTGATGTCCCCATCAAACCTACAAGCTCTCCACCACCTTTTCGTGTGCGGTCAACAATTTTATCGATGGTTTCCGCAGGTAATAAGTCTGTAACAGGAATTCCTCCCACGGTAGTTAAACGTGGCAATGGTACCATGGTGTCACCGTGGCCACCCATGAGCATTGCTTTTATATCAGATGGTGACACATTCAGTGCCTCTGCAAGAAAGGCCCTGTATCGTGCCGTATCCAGAATTCCGGCCATACCAAATACTTTTTGTGCACTTTTACCTGAAGCTTTTAGCGCCGCATAAGTCATCACATCCAGCGGATTTGAGACAACAACAATAATGGCATCCGGAGAATATTTAATGGCTTTTTCTGTTACGTCTTTAACAATCCCGGCATTGGTTTTTATCAGATCATCGCGTGACATACCCGGTTTCCGGGGAATTCCGGAGGTAATTACAATTACACCGGATCCGGCTGTTTTACTATAATCATTGGTAGAGCCTGTAATCCTCGAGTCGTATCCAAGAATAGAGGCCGCCTGCCACATATCAAGGGCTTTTCCTTCGGCAAGTCCTTCTTTAATATCAACCAATACTACTTCCTTGGCCAGGTTCTTCTGAGCAACAACATTTGCACAGGTGGCGCCTACATTACCGGCGCCAACAACAGTTATTTTTTCCATTTGTTTTTTGATTTTTAATATATGAATTTGTGATAATGCAAGGTATTTATTGAGTGATTCATTCTAGAAAGTCATGACTTTGGCATTAAATTCCCAAATATGATATAATTTTGTATTTATTGAACCAATAAGGTGCAATTATTGTTGAGTTTTTAGTGCATATAATGTAAAAAAAATATAAAATGACATTTCTTAAGCTTTTAGCAATCACAATAGTATTACTTGTCTTTGCCCTGATTGCCTTTGGTATTCGGCGCATTTTTGATAAAAAAGCAGCTTACCCGGCAAGTTCATGTAGCAGCGTTAATCCGGAAACCGGTGAACGTGCTGGTTGTGCCTGCGGATCTGAAGATGGAAGTTGTGCTACCAGGCCACAGGATACACTCCTGGGTTATTCTTCAGAGCAATCAGGCAGATAAAACTGCTATTCAATAACATTTTCATCAAAATATCTGGTCTGGAATATGCCATAGGATCCATCTTCTTTTCCATAAATAAAATAAGCATCAAGCTGCGAATTTTTTTCAATCATTGCAATCGCTCTTTCAAGCCCCACAACCATGCATGCGGTTGCATAAGCATCGGCCACCATACATTCATCGGTAAGAATTGTTGCCGAAAGTAAATTCTTCATCACAGGATAACCCGTTTGGGGGTTTATGGTATGGGCATATTTTTGCCCATCCTTTTCATAGAATTTGCGATAATTTCCTGAAGTAGCCAAAGCTTTATCCTTTAATCCTACTATTATTTGCAAATCCTGACCGGGATTCATGTTACCTTCTAAAGGCTTATCTACCCCTATTTTCCATGTCTCTCCTTCCGCCTTACTCCCTTTTGCTTTTAACTCCCCTCCTATTTCAACCAGGTAATTATGAATGCCATTTGCTTCCAAAAAGGCTGAAACAACATCAACGGAATAACCCTGGGCGATGGCATTTGGATCAAGCATTACACGGGAATCAGCTTTTGCCAGTATGCCATTGGAGAGCATCAGTTTCTCCATGCCTGTAAATGCCAAAATGCTATCAATCATGCCACTGTCAACATCTGCTTTTTCGGTAAAACCAAATCCCCAGGCATTTACAAGTGGCGCTATGCTCATATCAAAAGCGCCTCCTGAAGCCTCCCATACTTCTCTGCCGGTATTAAAAACGTTGACAAGATATTCATCAACTTCAATCTGTTTGTCAGTTTTATTGAACTCAGAGATCAGCGAGCTGTCAATATAGGTGGAAAGCGACATATCAAATTCACGCAAAAGTGAGTCAATCTCTGGTTGCAAATCCCTGTTCAGTACATTCTGGTATGTGATATGATAGGTGGTACCCTGTGTATAACCGGCAATCTTAATAAATTCAATTACAGGTTCACGGCATCCACCCAAGAGCAGGAGGATAAAAATAAAGTTTAACAAAATCTTATTCATATTATACGCGTAATTATAAATGAAAAAAGCCGCAAAAATGCGGCTTGAGTTTATTTTTTAGCCTCCGAAATCGTCGAAGTCGACCATTTCATCAGGTACACCAAGATCATAAAGCATTTTTTGTACAGCATCATTCATCATGGGAGGTCCGCACAAGTAATATTCAAGTTCCTCAGGCTCCTCAACCTTGCTCAGGTATTCATCATAAAGTACCTGGTGAATAAATCCTTTATACCCATTCCAGTTGTCCTCCGGCAATGGTTCGGAGAGTGCTATATTGAATTTGAAATTTGGAAATTTTTTCTCAATTTCTCTGAAATGATCTTCGTAGAAGACTTCACGCTTTGATCGTGCACCGTACCAGTAGGTAACCTTTCGGTCTGTTTTAAGGGTGTGAAAAAGATGGAACAGGTGTGAGCGTAACGGGGCCATGCCGGCACCACCACCAATATACACCATTTCTCTTTCTGTTTCTTTGATGAAAAATTCACCGTAAGGCCCAGAAAGTGTTACTTTATCACCGGGCTTGCGTGAGAAAACATAAGAAGAGCAAATGCCGGGGTTCAAATTCATAAATGATCCTTTGGACCGATCCCAGGGAGGTGTGGCAATACGAATATTCAACATCACAATATTTCCTTCAGCAGGATGGTTAGCCATGGAGTAGGCGCGGAAGGTTTCCTCACTATTCTTCATCTTCAAATCCCACATGTTAAATTTATCCCAATCTTCACGAAATTCTTTCTGCACCTCAATATCTTTAAAATCAACCTCGATTTTGGGCACGTCAATTTGGATATACCCGCCTGATTTGAAATCCAGGTTTTCACCTTCAGGTAACCTCACCACAAACTCTTTAATAAATGTTGCCACGTTTTCATTTGAAACAACTTCGCATTCCCATTTTTTAATCCCCATTACCTCTTCAGGAACTTTTATACGCATGTCCTCACGAATTTTTACCTGGCAACCCAGGCGCCACTCATTTTGCTGTTCTTTACGTGTAAAAAAGCCGGTCTCAGTGGGAAGTATGGAACCGCCACCTTCAAACACCTGGCATTTACACATGCCACAGGTACCTCCGCCACCACAGGCTGATGGTAAAAACACATCAAGGTTAGAGAGTGTTGTAAGGATAGTGGAACCTGGCTCTATTTCATGTGTCTGATCGTTTACCTGAAAATTAACCTTGCCTTGTGGGGTAAGTTTTTTTCTTGCAAAGAGCAAAACCGCAACCAATAACAAAATAATTGTAAGGAATACGAAGATACTTATTCCAATTACTATTCCTTGTGATGTCAGTAAAATCATTTTCTATAAATTTTTCACAAAAGTCATTAAAATTCTGAAATTATAGCTCGATACCCATGAAACTCATAAACGCAATTCCCATTAACCCGGTAATGATAAATGTGATACCTAAACCACGAAGCGGGGCAGGGACATTTGAGTAACGAATTTTCTCACGAATGGCTGCAATACCTACGATAGCAAGAAACCACCCTACACCTGAACCCAGGCCAAAAGAAGTGGCTTCAGCAATAGAAGCATATTCTCGTTCCTGCATAAACAAGGATCCTCCAAGTATAGAACAGTTTACAGCAATAAGCGGAAGAAAGATACCCAGCGAGGAGTACAATGCCGGACTGAATTTCTCTATCACCATTTCAACAAGCTGCACCATACTGGCAATTACAGCAATAAAAAGTATAAAGCTTAAAAAGCTAAGATCAACATCGGCAAGGGAAGGACTAATCCATGTTAAAGCGCCTTCCATTAAAATGTAGTTCTGGATTAAATAATTTACCGGTACGGTAATACCCAGTACAAATATTACTGCAAAGCCCAGACCCGTAGATGTTTTTACTGTTTTTGAAACAGCCAGATATGAACACATACCAAGGAAGTATGCGAATATCATGTTGTCTATAAAAATAGACCGTACAAATATATCAACCAGATTTTCCATAGTTCTGTGTGTTTTTAATTTTCTTCTACTAATTCACGGTTTTTATCACGCTGCACCCATATAATAACACCCACGATAATAAGTGCCATTGGCGGCAGGATCATCAAACCATTGTCTTCGTATCCTGTTTTATAAAGGCCTATTTTTTCAAAAACAGGGTAACCAAATAACTCACCCGAGCCAAGCAATTCACGGAAAAAACCAACAATGATTAGAATGATTCCATAACCGGCTGCATTCCCTATTCCATCAAGAAATGCCGGCCATGGTTTATTACCCATAGCAAATGCCTCCAGGCGGCCCATAATGATGCAGTTTGTAATAATCAGGCCCACAAATACGGACAATTGTTTGCTTACATCGTAGGCAAAAGCCTGCAGGAACTCGTCGACCAGAATCACCAGGGCCGCAATTACTGTAAGCTGCACAATAATACGGATACGCGGGGGTATCAGACTTCTCATCAGTGATATTACCACATTGGAGATGGCCATAACAGCTACTACAGATAGTGCCATTACAATGGATGGTTCTAATTTTACGGTGATGGCAAGAGCTGAGCATATCCCCAATACCTGCACGGTAATAGGATTGCTTTTATTAATTGGCTCCTGCAATAATTTTAGATTCTTTGACGAAAATAAAGGCTCTTTACTCATAGCTAAGCTGTTTTTTCGATTTAAAATAAGATACGTAGGTTCCCAGCACATCGTAAAGCATTTCCTGTACGCCCTTACTTGTGATGGTACCTCCTGATATGCCGTCAACTTTGTGCTCTGCATCAGGCGGGGCATTGCCTTTTACTACTTCAATAGAAACAAATTCACCCTGCTCATTAAATAATTCCTTTCCGATGAATTGTTGCTCAAAAGCATCTGTATTTATTTCTGCACCAAGGCCAGGTGTTTCACCCTGATGGTCGAAATTAGCTCCATAAATGGTGGAATAATCTTCATTTAATGCCACATAACCCCAGATAGGTCCCCATAAGCCTTTTCCTCTTACAGGGAAAACATAATGGGTAGTCCCATCTTCAAGTTCACCCACATATACGGGTAATTTTCTCTCGTCTGGCACAAGGCCAAGTTGCTCTTTGATGTTTACCTCAAATGCATCAACACCTTCAAGGAGTTCGCCCTGGTTATTGATAACGTAACTTTTAGTGACATACTCATCATATATATCATCTGCATTATCGGCAGTAGATTCTATGCGCAGGGATGAAAGAATATTTCTTTTCTTTTCTATTTCAACATTTCTTTCCTGTATGGGTGCAAGCTTCAACGCCGCAAAGGATAGCAGAGCAGCTACCACAAGCACCATAATGGCAGAGAAAACAAAAATGTATGTATTACTGTAATTCTTCATTTTCTATATATTTATGCATTTACTTTGGCACGTTTCAAACGGCGTTTGATATTTGCTTCAACTACATAATGGTCAATCAGAGGGGCAAATACGTTCATCAAAAGAATGGCAAGCATTACTCCCTCCGGATAGGCCGGGTTTAATACACGGATAAGTATGGATAAAAAACCCACAAGGAAGCCATAAATCCATTTTCCCCGGTCTGTTTGGGCAGCTGTTACAGGGTCAGTAGCCATGTAAACGGCACCAAAGGCAAAACCACCAAGGAAAAGATGCTCCCAGAAGGGCACTTCCATAAACGGATTCACTGCAAAAGCATTTAAAAGCAGTCCCATAACCAGGCCTCCGATAAAAGTGGAAAGAATAATTTTCCAACTACCTACTCCCGTATAAATTAAAATGGCAGCGCCAATTAAAATAGCTAACGTAGACGTTTCACCGATAGAACCGGGAATAAAGCCATAAAACATTTCGGAAGCTGTCGGCATAGCCTCAAGGTTACCCTGGGCTGCATTGCCAAGCGGGGTGGCGCCACTAAATCCATCTATTACCTCCTGGGCATTTCTTCTCAGTCCCCATATCCATACCTGATCGCCAGACATAAATACCGGATAAGCAAAGAAGAGGAAAGCTCGCGCCGTTAATGCAGGGTTGAGGATATTCATGCCTGTACCACCAAATACCTCTTTGCCGATAATAACTGCAAAAGCCGTGGCTACAGCTACCATCCATAAAGGTATGGTTACTGGCACGATGAGTGGAATAAGCATTCCGGTAACCAAAAACCCTTCATTAATTTCATGCCCCCGTATTTGGGCGAAAATAAATTCAATTCCAAGGCCTACACCATAGGAAACAATAATGATGGGCAATACTTTTAAAAACCCAAAAAAGAATGCTTCCCAAAATGTATAAGCATCCCCAATGGATTGATAATACTGATTACCAACATTCCACATTCCAAACAATAAGGTTGGAACCATGGCCAAAACAACCACACTCATGGTGCGCTTCATGTCAATGTTGTCACGAATGTGCGACCCCTGAGTAGTAACCTCGTTTGGAACATAGAGAAACGTCTCAAAGCCTTCAAAAACAGAATGAAGCTTCTCAAATTTTCCTCCTTTCTCAAACTGCGGTTTGATTTTGTCGATATAATTTCTTAAGGCTTTCACAAAAAAACTGCTTTAATTATTTAATCAATGTTTATTAACTATAATTCTGTCGTTGTTAACCCATTTCATTTTTCATCATATCCAGTCCCTGGCGTACGATAGATTGCACGGGAATTTTAGAGGTGCATACAAATTCACACAAAGCCATATCCTCCTCAGCAACTTCATAAATGCCCAGTTTCTCCATCAAATCAATATCCTCAATCATGATGGATTTTACAAGTGAAACCGGATAAATGTCCATGGGAAAAACTTTCTCGTACTGGCTGGTAATTACATATGCACGCTCGCCACCATGTTTATTGGTGTCAATCCTGTATCTTTTCTCGGGCTGCAACCATGAGAAGAATGTACGTGACATGCTGTATTTTTTAAAACCAGGGCTTGCCCATCCGAAAAATTCATAATAATTCCCTTCAGGAATGATGGTTACCTGTGAATCGTAATAACCCAGGTAGCTGGCAGAGGTGATTTTTGAACCCGTAAGCGGATTGCCGCTTATAAACCGAAGTTCAAATTCCTTTTTAAGGTTATCCTTTATAAGGGGTGTAATACAGGCTCCGCTGATCATTTTATAGTACCGTGGCTTTAGCACTTCAGAACCGGTAAGTGCAACTACTTTGGAAGCATCATAAATTCCCTTCATGAATAGCCTGCCAATAATAATTACATCCTGTGGGTTCAGATACCAAATAATCTCACCTTTATTAATGGGCTTTACGTGATGTATCTGTATGCCTACATTTCCTGCAGGATGAGGTCCTTTGAAATAATGCTTTTTAACATTCCTGGCATTTTCAAAAACCCCGGAGGCGGGATACCTTGCATTAAGGCCAAGATGGATATCGCCAGTTGTAAGTTTATTTAAAGCATCAATTCCTGCCTGGAATTCTTCATCCCTGTCTTTAACCAAAAAGTCGTAATCAGGTGCCAGTGGCGCTGTGTCAAATGCGGAGATAAAAATGTCGCGGGGTGTATCTGCAGGGTTGGCAATTATAGCATAAGGCCGCTGCCGAATGGCTGGCCACATACCACTTTCGAGAATGGTTTCTGCAATTTTTTCTTTGCTCAAACTTTCAGGATCACCCGTTGCGAAAGTTTCGTATTCAATTTCCTTATCGGCATTGATTACTACTTCCAGAATGCGCCTGCGCTCTCCCCGGTTTACTTCAGCAACTTCACCACTTACCGGTGCGGTAAATTTTACCTCAGGATGATTTTTATCGTAGAAAAGAGTGGCGCCTGCTTTAACCCTGGTACCGGGCTTAGCGACTAATTTTGGGAAAATCCCTGGAAAATCTGTTGGCTTTACAGCATACTTGTCGGATAGCTCCGCCTTGATGTAGATTTTTTCAGCTTTACCTAAAAGCTTAATATCCAGGCCTTTCTTAATCTTTATTACTTTTGACATAATAAGGAGTAAACATTTGAATTTTATCGCACAAAAATAGCTAATTTTTGATTGAAACCAACCGTTTAATGTTTTTTAAATAACAGAAAATGACGAATTATACAATTCTCAATATATCTGAATGATTACATATAGCTATTTTAGGTTAATTATAAATAAGGAATTCGTATTTTTTACCTTTATGGAGTAATTTGGAGCCATTTTTGAATACCAAATATTATCATATAACCTAAAGTCAGGAATACAATGGTAAAATATCCGAAAAGGTTCATCCTACTCTCAATGGTATGTTTTTCAATAGCAGCTATATATGCAAAACCGATCTCCCCGGAAGAGAATCAGTCCAGTCAAATCTACACGCCGCAGATATTTAAAAAAGGGTGGCCCCTCTCCTATCCGGTTGTGCAGTTAAACAGTGATGAAAAAGTAGTTTTAACCTTTGATTTTTTGGGCACTTCGCCGGAATATTTTGATTACAGGATTGTGCACTGCGATGCCAGCTGGGCGCCGGACGGTCTCTGGACATCCGATTACATGGATGGCTTTGAGTACAATCCTCTGCAGGATTATGAAAGTTCATTTAATACCTATGAGCAGTATTTTCATTATACCCTGGAAATTCCTAACCAGGATGTTGTTATCAAACGATCCGGAAACTACCTGCTTGAGGTTTATCCTTCCGGGGAAACCATTAAGCCGTTGCTGATAAAACGCTTTATGGTAACTGAAAACCTTATTACTATTGATCCCCTATTAAAACGTCCGGTAAGCGCTCCCTTATACCAAACCTCACAACAGGTAAATATCGGGGTAAATCTCGGTGGTTTGCAGGTGAATGATCCTTATAATGAAATCATCGTTACCATTTCAAAAAACAACAACCCGCTACATACCAAAACCATGCACACCCCCTCCATGGTTGCCGGAAATTACCTGGAGTTCTATGATTCCCCTGAAAACAAATTTCCCGGAGGCAATGAATACAGGGCCTTTGATATAAAATCAGTAAAATATCAGTCACCACGAATCAAAGATATTCAATTTCAATCCCCTTACCATCATATCTATCTTCATGATGATGAAAGCCGCCGGACCAGGGAATATTTTTCTGATGAAGATTTAAATGGAAAATACTTTGTTGAAATACAGGAAGGAGAAAACAGTGGTACCGATGCTGATTATGTAATTGTGCATTTTAGCCTTTTATGGCCTGTGCCGGAAATTGAAGGTGAGTTCTATGTGTTTGGCAACCTGAGCAACTGGCAGCTGCAAGAAAGGTGCAAAATGGAATATAATTTTGAAAGAAAAGCCTATGAATCATCAATTCTTGTTAAGCAGGGATACTATAACTATAAGTATGTATTTTTACCAGAGCAGGGAAATCCGAATGCGCGTCTGGCAGAAGGCAGCTATTTTGAAACAGAAAATGATTACCTGATACAGGTATATTACCGGGACAGACAACAGCGATTTGACCGCCTGATAGGCACCAGGACCTTTAATACCCATGCACGGTAAAATGAAAAAGGCCGGATAGACCGGCCTTGTATTTTATTTTTCTCCCATAAAAGGATATTTATAATCTATAGGAGGAACAAAAGTTTCCTTTATGCTGCGGGGAGAAACCCAACGCATTAAATTTATTATACTGCCGGCTTTATCATTGGTACCGGACCCTCTTGCCCCGCCAAAGGGCTGCCGGCCAACAACTGCGCCTGTAGGTTTATCGTTAATATAAAAATTACCTGCGGCCTGATTTAGCTTTTGCTCGGTTTTTTCAATTACAGCCCGATCATTTGCAAAAACAGCACCGGTAAGGCCGTAAATAGAAGTTTCATTTAGTAGATCCACTGTTTCTTCGTACTTGTCATCTTCAAATACATATATCGTGAGTACGGGACCAAATAACTCTTCACGCATCGTGATATAATGCGGATCTTTCGTGATGATTACGGTGGGTTCAATGAAATAGCCTACTGATTTATCATAATTCCCTCCGGCGATAACCTCCACTTTATCGTCATTTTTGGCATCTTCAATGTATTTTGTCAGTTTATCAAACGAATATTCATCGATTACCGCATTTACAAAATTCCTGAAGTCCTCAGGCCCTCCCATTTTTATCTCCGCAAGATCGCGCTGCATCAGCTCTTTTACAGTTTTCCAATGGCCGGCAGGAATATAAGCCCTCGAAACTGCAGAACATTTTTGCCCCTGGTATTCAAATGCTCCACGCACAAGTGCTGTGGATAGTGCATTGGTATCTGCAGAAGGATGAGCAATAATAAAATCCTTTCCACCCGTTTCACCCACAATTCTTGGGTATGATTTATAATTACTGATATTATAGCCAATGGTACGCCAGATGTTCTGGAAAACTTCCGTTGAACCCGTATAGTGAATACCGGCAAAATCAGGATGGGTAAAAATTGTCTCTCCTGCAACAGGCCCGGAGACAAAGATAAGATTGATAACGCCATCAGGTAGTCCGGCTTCTTTAAGTACTTCCATGATAACCTGTGCAGAATAAATTTGTGAGTTTGAAGGTTTCCAAACTACAGTATTCCCCATGATTGCAGGTGATGTAGGAAGGTTACCGGCAATGGCCGTAAAATTAAAAGGGGTTAGGGCAAAAATAAAACCTTCCAGGGGGCGGTGCTCCATGCGGTTCCACTCACCTTCTCCGCTATCTGGCTGATTGCTGTATATTTCTGTCATATACTCCACATTAAACCGCAAAAAGTCAATCAACTCACAGGCACTGTCTATTTCTGCCTGATAGGCATTTTTTGACTGCCCCAGCATGGTAGCTGCATTTATCTTTGCCCGGTAAGGACCGGATAATAATTCTGCGGCCTTTAAAAAAATGGATGCCCGCTGCTGCCATGGCATCAATGCCCACCTGGATTTTGCTGCAAGAGCGGCCTCTATTGCCATTTTTACATGCGAATCGTCACCACGGTGGTACTGCCCAAGGGTATGCTTTATATCGTGAGGTGGATGAATGGCTATCAGATTGCCTGACTTAACCTCTTTACCACCAATAAACATGGGTATTTCAATTACTTTCGACCGTGCTTCTTCAATTGCAGCTTTCAATTCAGCACGGGCTTCGCTACCCGGCTCATACTGATACTGTGGTTCATTGAAGGCTATGGGTACATTAAAAAATCCATTTGACATTTCTTTATCAGATTATATGATTACTACTTATTTAATTGTGCCAAATTTAAAGGGATATTTTGATCTTACCATATCGAATGATGAATATATAAAACATATTTAAGCAACAAGACACAACCTTATCGCTCAGATTTACTGACTATTACATTAATATCTATAAACAACATGTTGTAGAATATGCCGGATATGGATCAAAAATGCATAGGTAAGTGGTTACTTTATTAAACCAAACAGCAATTAAAAACGGAGACCTATGGAAAAAAATAATCTTACTGCCGCATTAAATCATTTAGGAATTAAGGATAAAAACAGTGGCGCATCTACCGGCACAAGATGGCTTGACGCAAGGGGTAAGACCATCGAATCATTATCTCCAAATGACGGCAAATGCATTGCGACCATTAAGCTGGCTGGAAAAGGCGATTATGAAGAAGTAATGCAAACCGCACTGGAGGCATTTAATTACTGGCGGGACGTACCAGCACCCGGACGCGGCGAAATCGTGCGACAAATGGGTCTGGAACTAAGAGAACATAAAGAAGAGCTGGGGATGCTGGTGTCTCATGAAATGGGGAAAATATATCAGGAAGGATTAGGGGAAGTGCAGGAAATGATAGACATATGCGATTTTGCTACGGGTCAATCGCGCATGCTATATGGAATGACAACACACAGCGAGCGGGCTGATCACCGGATGTTTGAACAATATCATCCGTTGGGGATTGTTGGGGTAATATCAGCATTTAATTTTCCGGTAGCCGTTTGGGCCTGGAATACCATGCTTGCCCTAATTGCAGGGGATGTTGTGGTATGGAAACCTTCCTCAAAAGTTTTGCTGTGCGCTGTTGCAGTACAAAACATCATCTCAAAAGTGCTGAAAAGAAATAATCTTCCTGAAGGGATTGTCAGCCTCCTGGCAGGCAGTTCTTCAGAAATAGGGGATACTTTTCTCTCCGACAAAAGAGTGGCACTTATTTCTGCCACAGGATCAACCCCAATGGGACGAAGGGTAGCTCGTATTGTAGGAGAACGGTTGGGTAAAACCATTCTTGAACTGGGTGGAAATAATGCCATCATTGTATCAAAACATGCGGACATAGATATGGCGGTTCGTGCCACCCTTTTTGGTGCTGTTGGAACTGCCGGGCAAAGGTGTACATCTACCCGGCGCATCATTGTGCAGCGAAATGTTTATAACGAATTCAGGGATAAGCTGCTGGCCGGATATCGTCAGTTACCATCAAAAACCGGACATTCCCTTGATCCTGATACCGTGGTAGGGCCGCTGATTGATAAAACTGCCGTGGAGATAGTGCAGCAGGCATTGCATGAAGTAAAACAACAAGGTGGCAATATCCTTTTCGGTGGTGAAAGCCTGAACGGGGATGGGTATAAATCCGGATGTTTTATGATTCCAGCAGTTGCAGAAGCAGAAAATTACTATGCTATTGTGCAGGAAGAAACCTTTGGCCCTCTCCTGTACCTGATGCAATATGATTCCTTTGACGAAGCACTACACCTGCATAACGATGTACCTCAGGGCCTTTCTTCAGCTATTTTCACCCAGAATCTGCATGAATCAGAGCGGTTTTTATCTGCCAGAGGATCAGATTGTGGTATTGCCAACGTAAATATCGGTACTTCGGGGGCAGAGATTGGCGGTGCATTTGGAGGTGAAAAAGATACAGGTGGCGGAAGAGAATCTGGGTCTGATGCATGGAAAATATACATGCGCAGGCAAACCAACACCATTAATTACAGTCCGGATTTACCATTGGCCCAGGGAATTAAATTTAACTTATAGGTATAAAACTTTTTTTCATTGTTTTGTTTAACTTATTTATTATTTTATTAAACAAAACATATCTATTAGATGTATATGTATGAAAAGAGTTATTAAAATAAAACTTATTTATACATGGAAAAATCATATTTAATTGCTGGGGCAGGTAGCGAAATGGCCAGGGCTACCGTAAAAAAGTTGCGCGGGAAAGAAACTTCTTTCACTTTATTATCAAGAAATAAACCCATATATGCAGAAGCAAAAGATAACTATATCCCTTTTGATGCAACAAATACTGGATTAAGCATTTCAGATTTACCTGATACACTAAACGGAATGGCATATTTCCCTGGTACAATTAACTTAAAACCCTTCCGTGGGCTGTCGGAGGGAGATTTCAGACAAGACTGGGAAATAAATTTTCTGGGTGCGGTGCGGATTCTGAAATTAGCACTTAAGGCCTTAAAGAAAGGAAAACCCTCATCAGTATTACTGTTTTCCACAGTAGCGGTGCAAACAGGCATGCCCTTTCATAGCTCCATAAGTGCCGCAAAGGGTGCTGTGGAAGGTTTCTGCCGCGCAATGGCGGCAGAACTGTCGCCAGATGTAAGGGTGAATGCCATAGCGCCATCTTTGACAGATACTGCCCTGGCAAAGAAGTTTTTGGCTACAGATCAGAAGAAAGAAGCCTCAGCAAACAGGCACCCATTAAAGAAATATGGCACAGCTGATGACATTGCCGGTATTGCATCGTCTCTGTTGGGAGAAGATGGGGCCTGGATAACCGGACAGATTTTTCACATTGATGGTGGTCTTTCTTCCTTAAGACAACTTTAAAATATTCAATCGAGCTTATCATATAAACGTAATTTATAGCATTCATGATCCGGATTTTGCCATAATCATGGGCGTTTAGGCCCTACAAAAGACACCGAAATCACATAATATACACCTACTAATGCCGCTCTTAGGCTTAATTATAATGGATCCTCTTTGTGTTCAATGACAATAAAATTTACTAACTTTATAATATTATCATCATTAACAGGCTGAGATGTATATGTACCGCTTGCAGCAACTACTATTAGTTACAATTTTTCAAATTCCTTTACTATTATCCGCACAGGTAAAGGATATAGGTTTACCGCTGGTGCAAAATTTCTCCAAAAAAATTTACAATGCGGATACCCAGAACTGGGAAATCATTGAGGGCGAAAATGGATTCATTTATGCTGCCAATAATCGAGGTATAATGCAATTTAATGGAGTGGAGTGGAATATCTACCCTGTTGCAAATAACTCCATTGTTCGTTCACTTGCTTTGGGAAACAATGGTGAAATCTATGCCGGTGCTTATAATGAATTTGGAAGATTATTGGAGCTTCCAAACGGAGAAATGGTTTACGAATCGCTTTTGGATAAAGTCCCGGAGGATGGTCGTGAATTTGATGATGTTTGGAAAACTTTTAACACCCGCTTCGGAATTATTTTCCAAAGCTTCGAGCATCTTTTCATCTATCACCAGGACTATATAGAAATTTTAGAGCCCGAAACCCGTTTTGGATTTTCATTTTATATCAACAATAATTTTTATATAGTTGATAAGGGAGCCGGACTAAAAATGCTTCGTAATAATAAACTGGTTTTAATTTCCGGTGATGCGCTATTTAAAGAGAACGAAATACGCTTTATTCTTCCTCACAAATCAGCTGAATTTCTTGTAGGCACCCTTTCCGGGGGGATTTATATACTAAAAAACGGAAAAGTAAGCCCTTGGGAAACAGAAGCTAACACCCACATGCTGGAAAACAAAATATTCTCTGCCATAAAATCAGGAGATACCTATGCCGTAGGCTCAATAAAAAATGGCCTTTATTTTATCGATTCTGAAGGATCTGTAATGCAACACATTAACCGTAGTAAGGGCTTGCAAAATAATACTGTTTTAACCATATACCAGGACCGCAGCAATAACTTATGGCTGGGTCTGGACAACGGAATTGATTATGTAAAAACCAGCTTACCCCTTTCCATACTCAATTACAATTATGGACTGGAAGCAACCTATGCCTCAGCCATTTTTAATAATACTATTTATGTGGGAACCAATCAGGGCCTTTTTGCAAAGCCTTTGTCAGCATTATCTGATATCGATAATCTCGATTTTACAATGGTGAAAGATACAGAGGGACAGGTTTGGAACCTCACCATAATTGGAAATGAACTACTATGCGGACACTCCACTGGAGCCTATATTATTAATGGAATGCAATCAAAAAAAATATTTGATGGCATGGGTGTATGGAATTTTGTAACGCCATCAACAAGCAATAATATAATTCTGAGCGGTACCTACGATGGTATAATTAAATTTTCACTTAAAGGCAGCGATGAATGGGCCTATGCCGGAAAAATTAAAGGCATAGGCATTTCTGCCCGGGACCTTACTGAAGATCCGAATGGTAATTATTGGATTAGTCATGGATATAAAGGCGTGTATAAGTTGAATT
>Ga0207419_1001387_pt1 | contig 18390 bp, 18 predicted proteins | sample ElkSloMetagenome_4_FD_184723 | JGI IMG/M metagenome (GOLD analysis project Ga0207419, IMG submission 184723) | Hot spring microbial communities from Elkhorn Slough, Monterey Bay, USA - MD2A (version 2) | ecosystem: Environmental > Aquatic > Marine > Intertidal zone > Estuary: Microbial mat ...
TCACTTGCTCGCAAAGCATCTTCGGTTCGTTTGCGGTCGGTGATGTCTGTTCCGGTGCTCATGAAATATTCCCCAAATGGGACGCTGGTCATGTGGAGGAACTGACCCGTTGGTGGAAAATAGACTTCCCATGTGTGGGGTGTACTGTCTGAAAAAATCTTTTTCACAATGGGCATGAACTGTTCCGTTGCCTCATAGGAAAAAACTTCATCAGCGGTTTTACCAATAATGTCAGAGCGGGGTTTGCCCCAAGCTTTGAGGGCGGCAGGATTAGCCTCTATCAATCGCCAGGTCTTAATCGCCCCTTGCTCATCACGCACGAGGCGCCAGAGATGTACCTCGTGCATCGTATTCTCGAACAAGTTTCGATATTGTTCTTCACTTTTTTTAAGTGAGCTAATGTCCATAAAGCTGACAACAATTTGGGTGATGCAGCCGTTTTCGTCTAGCTCCGGGATTGCTGTGACAATAATCCAGATCGGGTCTGGTTTATCGGCGTGCTGGATACCCATTATCATGCTGGGGACGATCTTTTTTGTAGCAAGAACCCGTGACACAGGATATCCCTCAACTGTCATCGGGCTGCCGTCTTCGAGTAGAAATGTCCAGTTAGAATCGAACGTATTTCTTCCGACCAACTGCTCCCGTGTTACTCCCAGCATATTTAGAGCTGCCGTATTACTGGCAATAACTTCGGTTCCGTTCTTTCCATGAATCACTACCCCGGCGTGTAAGGTGTCGACCGATTCGCCTATATGGCTTTGCCCTCGGAGCGTTTTGCTTGCCTCCAGCTCCCGAACCCGCTGCTCTAATTCTTCATAGGTCAATTTTTTAGACATAAGCTGTTAATCCTTTAAATGTCTGTCTCGATCCCAGCTCACCAAAGGGTTCAGCCAATGGAATCGGCGGTTTAAATGCGTAACAGCTTATAAAGTCTTCCCAATACAAAATAGTCTCAAGCCATTACTGATTCTTTGATTTTTTACTCCTTCTTCTACAAATCATATCAAAAAGGTACATTGGTCTTAATTGCCCAAAAAAAAGGGCGTGCGACACAGCACACGCCCCTAAAAATTAAGCAGGTATGGAAATAAAATCTATTTCACGGTCACTTTAGCGCCAGCTTCTTCAAGCTGCTTCTTGACTGCTTCGGCATCCTCTTTGGAAGTAGCTTCCTTGAGCGCTTTAGGCACAGATTCGACGATTTCTTTGGCTTCTTTGAGACCCAAGCCGGTAATCGCGCGAACCACTTTGAGAACAGCGATTTTCTTGTCGCTGGGGAACTCATCGAGAACCACGTCGAATTCGGTTTTTTCTTCGACTTCTTCGGTGGCTCCTGCGCCACCTGCACCGGGAGCCATCATCATCATGCCACCCGCCGGAGCAGCAGCACTCACCTCGAAGGTTTCTTCGATTTGCTTGACCAATTCAGCCGCTTCTAACAAAGTCAGCGTTTTTAACTTTTCGAGAATTTCGTCGGTAACAGCAGACATGGAATTACACTCCTTAAATAAATTGTGTGGTTGTTTGGGTTAGAAATTTTGCTTTGGTATTATGCCGCTTGGTCAGTATCGCCGCCTTCTTCTTTTTCAGAAACAGCTTGGATAGCTCGACCCAGAGAAGTCGGCACTTCGTTGATGGCCACAGCCAACTTGGTTGCCAAGGCGTTGAGACCCCCGGCAATTTGAGCGTAGAGTTGCTCTTTGCTCGGTAAGTCGCCTAGGGCTTCGACCTCAGCTTGAGATAAAGCCCGCCCTTCCATCACACCACCGCGTAATTCGGTTTTTTTGGTGTTTTTTTGGAAGGTTTTATAAGCTTTAACCGCGCCGCTTACGTCTTCTTTGACCAGTAAGAAAGCAGAAGAATCTTGCAAAAATTCTTGCATGGGTTGCCAATGCTCGTTATCAGCAATGGCTAGATTCATCAGTGTGTTTTTCGCGACTTTGCAACTCGCTCCAACTTCGCGGAGGTTGTTACGCAGTTCGCCAATTTCAGCCACGGATAAGCCTTTATAGTCAATGACAACGGCGAGTTGAACGTCGCTGAAGTCTTCTTTGAGTCCGGCCACAACGGCTTCTTTACTTGCTCGCGTTCGTCCCATTTAATCTTCACCTCCTTGTGTGTGGGATGAAATGACCCTGTTTGCCATAAACAAACCCCGACGGAAAGGCCGGGGTTGTTTAAGTTGGTTTGCGACGAGCTAAATGTTGGCAGAAAAAGCCAGATTTTAGGTCGCATTCCTAACCTCGGCAGGATGTTTAAGCAGTTCGCACCTGCTGTCTGTGGTTGGACAGCTTTATTTAATTTTGGGAAAACTGCATACAGGGTTCAAAAACTTGTATTTAGGCAGCAACCTCGGTCATTTTCAGGTCGCGTAAGGCACTGATATCGACTTCGATTGCCGGGCCCATGGACGCAGAAATAAAGATACTGCGCCAGTAGCGCCCTTTTGCACCCGCAGGCCGATTGCGGTCTACGGTTTCCTGTAGCGCTTTGAGATTTGCGAGTAAATCTTCGGCTGAAAAGGATGCCTTACCAAACATAACATGAACGATGCCTGTGCGATCGGCCCGAAATTCTAATTTACCCGCTTTGAACTCTGCGATCGCGCTGGCTAAATCCATCGTTACCGTTCCAGCTTTCGGCGAGGGCATCAAACCCCGCGGCCCGAGTAACCGACCGAGTTTTGCCACTTGGGGCATCATGTCCGGTGTGGCGATGAGTTTATCAAAATCCATCATGCCTTTTTGGATTTCTTCGATCAGTTCTTCTGAACCTGCCACATCCGCGCCAGCATCACCGGCTTCAGAAACTTTTTCCCCTCTCGCAATCACCGCCACGCGCACTTCTTGGCCTGTTCCTTTCGGAAGCGAAACCGTTGTCCGCAGTTGTTGGTCGGTGTATTTGGGGTCAATGCCTAAACGCAGATGCGCTTCGGCGGATTCGTCAAATTTAGCCGTTGCGGTTTCTTTTAAAAGCGCTAGGGCTTCTAGGGGTTGGTAGGGTCGTTCTTCGACCTTTGCCATTGCGTCTTGCAGACGACGAGATACTTTTTTAGCCATTTTTTCTTTCTTGGGTACAAGCGAAGCCTGGGCCTCTCCCCTCTCTAATCAACTTACATTAACAAAAATCGACCTGGGCGCGATCGCCCTTATTCAGCAACCTTCACGCCCATATTTTTAGCCGTTCCTGCGATAATCCGCATCGCGGCATCCACATCATTGGCATTGAGGTCAGGGAGTTTGGTTTCAGCAATTTCCCGCAATTGAGCCGAGGTAATCGACCCTACAGTTTGCCGATTCGGTTCTCCCGAACCTTTTTCAATCCCGGCGGCTTTACAAATTAAAACCGATGCCGGAGGCGTTTTCAGGATAAAGGTAAAACTCCGGTCTTCATAAACCGAAATTTCTACCGGAATTACAGTTCCCGCTTTATCGGCGGTTTTGGCGTTGTATTCTTTACAAAACGCCATGATGTTAACCCCATGCTGACCCAACGCCGGCCCGACGGGGGGCGCGGGGTTGGCTTTACCAGCAGGTAGGGCTAATTTGATCAGCGCAACAACTTTTTTAGCCATTCTTTAGCTTTGTTTTTCAACCTGATTAAATTCGAGTTCGACGGGGGTATCCCGTCCAAAAATAGACAAAAGTGCCTTGAGTTTACTTCGTTCGGGGCTGACTTCGATCACTTCCCCTTCAAAGTCCTTAAACGGGCCAGACAGCACCATAATCTGATCGCCCACCGCCATGTCTACTTTGACAACCGGTTCTTGTTCTTGGGCGTGTTTGAAGATGCGTTCGACTTCCCCTGGACTCAGAGGAACGGGTTTAACGTGACCGCGGCCCCGTCCATAACGCCGTTTTTGTTCGGCTCCTACAAAGTTAATCACATTGGGCGTGCTTTTGACAGCCTGCCAGGAATCATCATCCATTTGCATCTGAATCAGCACATAGCCGGGAAAGACTTTTTCCTCCCCGTGCATCCGCGAGCCATCTTTACGAATTTTTACCGTTGGCGTTTGAGGAATCTGCACTTGTAAAATGCGATCGGCGACATCAAGGGTGTGAATGCGCTGTTCGAGGTTAGCTTTAACCCGCTTTTCACAGCCAGACGCAACTTGAACAGCATACCAACGGGGTCTTTTTTTGGACTCGTTGTTTTGTTGTTCGTTTTCGCGATATTCCTCAGCTTCGTCGGTAATGCTCATTTAAAACACCCTCCCTGCTAACCAGCGAAAGAGGTTATCGACAAAATAAATCGTTGTCGATACCAACGTCACCATCAAAATCACTGCCGCCGACTCACTAATTACCTGCTGGCGCGAAGGCCAAGCAACTTTTGCCAGTTCGTCTTTGGTTTCTGCTAAAAACTGGGTGGGCTGAAACCCATCCCGATCGTTTTTAGAATCGGCTGATTTTGTTTGGGTTACGTTTTTACTTTGGGTGACTTCGCTTTTTTGTGCATTTTTTTTCGCCACAATCGTTCCCCTTTTCTCGATAGGTTTAGACGCGAGTACCACGCCCTGGGTTTTTGAGGGCGGCAACTCACACAATCAGTCTAGCCGAAAGTGAATCGCTTGAGCAGGGAGAACCCTGTCTAGGAGTTCTAACAGTGAGTTGCTTTAACCCCTGCGTTTAAACTTGAAAAACGCGCCCTGGAGGACTTGAACCCCCGACATCAGGTTTTGGAGACCTGCGTTCTACCAACTGAACTAAGAGCGCATTATGAGAGCAACACCAACAAACTGTTTTAAGCTGCTTCCCGATCTAGTTTAACGCAAAAGGGGGCGAATTGACAACTCCTTGTCCTGAAGGAGCAAGGATTCTCGTTTCATCGGGAGAATCTAGTTGATACCGAAGTACAAACCCCCAATTCTTTACCCTCAATGAGCATTTTTCCGCTCTGCCCGACCGTACTCAATGATTAAGTCGAATATAAAGCCCTCCTCAAAGGACGGGGCTTTAGACCCAAAGTTTTCGGATAGATTCTGCAAAAAATTCGTTTACAGGGAACGGTCAAAGCGTTGTTTAATCCGGGTCGCTTTCCCGATGCGATCGCGCAGATAATACAATTTAGCACGACGCACTTTACCGCGACGGATGATTTTAATCGTCGCCACGCGAGGAGAGTGTAACAAAAACACCCTTTCTACGCCAACGTTTTGGAAAATCCGCCGTACAGTAATCGTTTCATTTAAACCGCCATGACGTTTGGCAATCACTGTGCCTTCATAGGGTTGGACTCGTTCTTTGCCACCTTCGCTAATGCGAACGCCAACACGAATCGTATCGCCGACATGAATAATCGGCAGATCGTCCTTGAGTTGTTCCGATTCGATAGAACGGATAATTTGTTCCGCGTTCATGACCCACCTTTTGTGTCAAAACTCACAGCCTACTATCATATCGTAGAGCAGTCGATGCTGTCTATAGTTTTGCGGGCTAGATTGATTAAAGAGTATCTTTAAAATCAAGAAAGCAAAAGTTATCTCAAAGAAGATATAAACTTGAAGTGGGGTTACATCAACATCATTTCTCAGGCTAATGTTGTAGATAGTACCAGAACAATCAATCTACCACCAATTATTAGATAATTGATACAGAGGAATCAATCTCCCTCTTAACCCAAGCTAAACCAGTGTCCCGTATGAAAGATAACGCCCGCAAAGATCAAAAACAACTTTTACTCATTGATGATGACCCGAACTTAATCTTATTGGTCAAAGATTACTTAGAGTTTCGGGGTTATGAAGTCGTGGCTGCGGAAAATGGTCGCGAAGCTTTAGAAGTTTTAGAACAACTGGTTCCTGACATGATTATTTGTGATGTCATGATGCCAGAAATGGACGGTTATACCTTTGTCGAACAAGTCCGCCAAGATGCGAAAACCAGTTGGATTCCGGTACTTTTTCTTTCAGCCAAGGGACAAAGCCAAGATCGCGTCAAAGGGTTAAGCAAGGGTGCTGATGTTTACATGGTAAAGCCCTTTGAGCCAGAAGAATTAGTCGCCCAAGTAGAATCTTCCCTCAAGCAAGCCAATCGCTTGATTCGCTACAGCAAAGGGTCAGACCCATCCCAAAAAATCAAAGTCCCCGATAGTGTTGAGTTAACACCAACGGAATTAAAGGTGGTGCAGTTGGTGGCTCAAGGTATGGCCAATCGCGATATTGCTCAAAAGCTAGAAGTCAGCCAGCGCACGATTGAGAGCCATGTGTCTAATATGCTCAATAAAACCAATTTACACAACCGCACGGAATTGGCGCGGTGGGCAATTGAAAGTAATATGGCTTGAAAAGCTTTTCAAGCGATCGCAAAATTTGCTATTCTAGCTAGAGTTGCTGGTGTAGCTCAGTGGTAGAGCAGCTGATTTGTAATCAGCCGGTCGCAAGTTCAAATCTTGTCACCAGCTTTTTGGGTCATTGGTTCTTTGTCTTTTGTCCTTTGTTGTTCCCCAAATGCCTCAATTGGTAATTGCTAATTGCTAATTTCCTCCCCCTCTTGGGCGGGGAAACCCCGCCCCTACACGCCTACTGCCCCTTAGATGCTGATAACTGTTATAGCCCTTGAGCTTGCAGGTAGCGCAGAATGCCTCGCGCGATCGCGTAAGCCATATCGTCACGAAAAGCAGGATTAGCCAGACGGGGGGCATCTTCCCGTCCGGTGACAAAGCCCGTTTCAACTAAAGCTGATGGCATCGAGGTATTTCGCAGCACATAAAATCGGGCCCGCTTTACGCCGCGATTATTCATGTCAAAGCTTTCCAACATGCTGCTTTGGATGTATTCAGCCAATTGGCGACCCGTAACAAAATAAAACGTTTCCAAGCCGTTAACATCCGGGCGACTCATGCTGATGGCATTGGCATGAATGCTGACGAATAGGGTGGCGCGATTGCGATTTGCGAGTTGGGCGCGTCCGGCGAGGCTGATAAAGCGGTCGTCAGAGCGAGTGAGAATAACCCTTACGCCTTGTTGTTCGAGGAGACGGGCAACTTCGAGGGAAATGGGCAATACTACGTCTTTTTCTTGCAATCCGCCAATACCGATCGCGCCGGGGTCTCTGCCGCCGTGACCGGGGTCAATCACCGCGACAACCCGACCACTGGTCGAACGGGGTAAGTCGCCTCTGGGGGTACTCGGCCGTCGTGGCGGTGTCGGACTGGGGTTTTCGGGTGGGGGGACCCGAATGGGGATGTTTGAGGGGTTAGAAGGGTTGGTAGAACGGGGAGGAGGGGCAGGGGGACGGTTTGCAACGCGACCGCGATCGAGGGAGATGGTGGTCAGGCGATCGCTACGGCGGTTAACATTGCCAACGGTGTAACCGCGATTGGGAATAACGGCGATCGCGACATTGCCGTTGTTTTCGCGGATTTGAAAGCGATCGATCGAAAGACCCGCAGGGATATCGCGATCGCTCACTCTCGATCCTAAACGGGCGTTGGGAATGGTGATTTGATAGGTATCGCCGTTTTGAGCAATGCGGGGTTGAATTTCGCGATCGCTTTGGATCAAAAGTTGTGTACCGCCAATGCCGAGGTCAATGTTTTGAATGGTGGCGGTTTCGCGGTTGTTTTGAGCAACATCATCCTCGTTATCGTCCAATTCATTGAGGCTGCCGAGGTTGCCTCTTGGGTAAATCATCAAGCCCCCGAAGCGACTCACCGAAGCCCACCAGTTGGGGCTATCTTCGGCCACGTTGAGAACGAGATTGGCGCTGTCGTCGGTTTGAGAAAATTCGATATTGCTCACGCCGTAGCGATTGACAGCGATCTCTTGGTTTCTTAAATCGGTGGGTAGGGTTGTGCCGCGCAAACTGATATTAACCCGATCGCGATCGCGAGTCACGCTAATGCTGTCTGGGTCTTCTAAACGGAGCGGCAAGTAAAAGCCCACTCCCGTGACTTTGATATATTCTTGGGTTGGAGTGCGTTCGCTCAATAAATCAGGGCTTGGTGACTCATTAGCAGGCGGTGGAGAGGATGTTGAGACTGTGCTGAGGCGTTGAGGCGTGGGCAACTCCACAAACCACTGAGTCGGGGTTTCCCCACGAATTTTTACCGCTTGAGGGTCAAGGGTATAACCTGGAGCCAGTTCAACCACCATCCGGGTAGTTTGGTTGTCAAATTGACCGATACGGATGCTCGCGATCGCCCCCCCGACGTTTTGATTCACCGTGGGGCGATTGAGTCGAATCCCTGGCAAATCAATCACAAGACGAGTCGGATTAGCAATCAGTTGGGCTTGGGGCTGTACGTTGGAGTCTGTGGTGAAGGTCAGGCGATTTTGAGCCGCTTCAAAGCGCCAAAACAGCAGTTGGGCAGCATTGGCCGGAACTGCATATAACAAAATGCTGAAAAGTGTGAGGAAAAACCAGTAAATTCGCAAATTAATTGCTCCTTGCCAAAATAGGTTCAGTTGCAGTGATGGTGAGCGCCCGGATGAGGTTCGATCGAACAACTAATTAAAATAACATAGGGAGGCTCTAGAGATTCCGAGAATTCTTAACGGTACTTTTTTAACTTCAATGCAGATCGATCCTTTAACAAAAAATTCTGAATCAACTCAACCGGTCGTTGTCCGTTTAGAGGAGATTACTAAAGTTTACGGCAGTGGGGATATGGCTGTTCATGCCCTAGCGGGGGTTAATCTCAACATCAAAAAAGGCGAATACTGTGCCATTATGGGCGCGTCAGGGTCGGGTAAATCAACGATGATGAATGTGATTGGTTGTCTCGACCGACCGAGTGCTGGGCGTTATTACCTGGAAAATTTAGATGTGTCTCAACTTCCAGAAGACGATCTCGCTCGCATTCGCAATCTACAAATTGGTTTTGTTTTTCAGCAATTTCATCTTTTATCCCAACTCAGCGCCCTTGATAATGTAATGCTCCCGATGGTGTATGCTGGCGTATCGAGTCGGGACAGACGCGATCGCGCCGAAGATGCCTTGATTCGAGTCGGGTTGAAAGACCGGATGTTGAACAAACCCACTCAATTATCTGGCGGACAACAACAACGGGTCGCGATCGCGCGAGCCTTGGTCAATCGGCCTGTGATTTTACTCGCAGATGAACCCACCGGGGCGCTAGACTCCCGCACCACCCAAGAAGTGATGGAATTGTTTAGTGAACTCCATCAAGCGGGGATCGCTGTCATTATGGTAACTCACGAACCGGATGTAGCCCGTTTAACCGAACGTATTGTCTGGGTCAAAGATGGCGCGATTTTACACAATCGCCTCGCTCCGGATGATATTCATGCAGCTTTGGCGGGTTGAAGGGAAGAGGGGGGAGAAATTATCAATTACCAGTTACCAATTGAAAGATTTGGGGAACAACAAAGGACAAAAGACCAAGGACAAAAGACCAAGGACAAAAGACCAAGGACAAAAGACCAAGGACAAAAGACCAAGGACAAAAGACATATAATCAGTTGAGCCATTTACCTCGAAATTTTGCCGTGAGTTTTACCATCAAAAAAGCCTTAATTCCGACCGAAAACGGTTATACAACCACCGATTTACGCATCGAAGGCGATCGCATCACCGCCATTGCTGCTGACCTTGACCCCGTGGGAGAAGTTATCGACGGTCAGAATAAACTGTTACTCCCCGGTTTTGTGAATGCCCACACCCACTCCTCGGAAATGTGGCAACGGGGGATGATTCCTTTGTATCCTTTGGAGTTGTGGATTGAAGAACTCCACGAATTTTCGCCCCTCGAACCCGAACAAATCTATCTGAGTGCCTTACTCACCGCCGCCGAAACCCTGTTATCTGGGGGGACTTGTGTGGTGGATCATTTGGTGTGGATTCCGGGGAAGGAACTCGAAAGCGTCGCGGCTACGGTTCGAGCTTATCAAGAAATTGGGATTCGAGCTTTTGTGGGGCCGTTGATTCAAGATGAAACTCAATCAAAGGGAATTCCTGATGGGGGAGAAGACCGAGAGTTGGAGGAGTATCATTACTCGACTCAGCAAGTTTTGGATTTGATGCAACGGGTGATTGAGGATTTCCATCAACCCGAAGCCGGGATAGAAATGATGGTGGCCCCGACGGGGATTCAGTTGTGTTCGGAGGATTTGTTTAAGGGATGTGTTGAGTTGAGCGATCGCTACCATGTTTGTCGTCACGCGCATTTACTCGAAACCAAAGCCCAACAACTTCTTGCCCAAGAAAAGTATGGCTTTAGTGCGGTCGAATATCTCAAGCAGATTGGCTTTTTGGGCGATCGCACTTCTTTGGCCCATTGTGTATGGTTGGATGACCGGGATATCGAGATTTTGGCCGCAACCCATTCGACTGTGGTTCACAATCCCCTCAGTAATTTGCGCTTGGGGAGTGGCATTGCCCCGATCCTCAAATATCGTCAAGCGGGGGTGAATGTATCTTTTGGCTGTGATGGGGCCGCGAGTAATGACGGTCAGGATTTACTGGAAGTGCTGAAAGTGGGTTCATTTTTACATAATATTACTGACTCGGATTATCGTCAGTGGATTGCGCCGCGAGAAGCAGTAAAAATGGCTTCTGAGGGCGGTTATCAAGGCATTGGCTTAGAATCGGAGGTTGGCTCGTTAACCGAGGGGAAACAAGCGGATGTGGTGTTGTATGACTTGACGAAGCTTTCGCTGTTACCCCGTACCGATCCCTTAAATTTGTTGATTATGGGTTGTCCGAACAATGTGGTGGATTCGGCTTGGGTGAAAGGCGAAATTGTGGTGGCTAATGGCACACCAACTCGCATTGATTTAGAGGATTTACGCCGAAAACTGTTTGAGCAAAGCGAGTGGACGACGAATCGTAAATCTGCCCATGTCGCGCAGGTTGAGCAGCATTATCGCAGTGTGATGAATTTGCCCAAATAAAGCTATTTTACGGTAAATTTGAGGTTATCTTGGCGATCGCTTGGTCTGGGGGCAAACCCCACCACGTCCTAACCCGAAGTGCTACTGCTATATTTTTTCGGGTTTGATCTAACTGTCAGTTGCTATCTCAAACGAATACCCCGGTTTTGTCGAAAAACCGGGGTATTAAACAAACTCAAACCGTCTTACAACAGGGTTAGGACGTAAAGTAGCCCAAAGAGAACGATCCAGATAATATCGACAAAGTGCCAATAAATCTCCGTCATTTCTACGCCAGTGTGTTTGGCTTCGTTGTAATGATTCGGACGGCGCGATCGCCATAACACGCCCAACATCAGCAAAATGCCGACGAAAACGTGTAAGCCGTGAAAGCCCGTCATCAAATAAAAACAACTCGAAAACACATTTTTATCCAAGCCGTAACCCAGGTTTAAATATTCATAAACCTGACCGCCGAGGAAGATTGCGCCCATTAAGGCGGTTAAGCCGTACCACAAGCGCATTCCACCGACGTTGTTATTCTTGATCGCCACATCACCGCGATGAATGACAAAGCTACTGGAAATCAGAATGACAGTATTAATCGCAGGAAGCAAAAACTCGACTTCCGTTTCTTCGGGAGGCCAAGCCCCGGCGGAACCGCGATAAATCAAGTAAGCGGCGAATAAACCGCCAAACATCAAAGATTCTGAAGCCAGAAAGATGATTAACGCCAACAAGCGATAATCGCCGTGTTCGCTCTCGTTCGCAGTTTCGGACACAACTGCGCCGTTGTAATTAGTTGTTGCTGTATCGATGGTTGATCCTTGCATAAATTCTATTTGGGGCTTGGTGTTACCACCTCACCCCACTTACTCCTATTTCACCTCAGACTTGACCGTTGCGAGGAGTTCTTCGACGGTTTCCTCGTCATCCTCCATTTGGGTATCAACACCGTAATCGTAAGGCCCTGCCCACAAAATCGGCTCTTCATCGAAGTTTTCGATGGCGGGAGGGGAAGTGGTTTGCCACTCTAATGTGAGCGATCGCCACGGGTTACGGGGTGCTTGTTCGCCCCAACCCCAACTCCAGATCATATTAATCAAGAAGGGAATAATCGAAACCCCTAAAATCATCGAACCAATCGTACACAGTTGGTTCAAGCCAGCAAACTGCGGGTCGTACATGGCAATCCGCCGGGGCATTCCTTGCATCCCTAATTGGTGCATGGGCAGAAAGGTCATATTCGCCCCGATGAAGGTGAGGAGGAAATGTACGCGGCCCAAAGGCTCGTTGTACATCCGTCCGGTCATTTTCGGGAACCAGTGGTAAATGGCGGCATACAAGCCAAAGACCGAACCCCCGAATAAAACATAGTGGAAGTGACCAACCACATAGTAGGTGTCGTGGACGTGAATATCAAAGGGGGCTGTACCGAGGGTAACGCCGCTTAAGCCGCCAAAGACGAACATGGCCAGCAAACCTACGGCAAAGAGTAGCGGTGAGGTCAAGCGGATTTTGCCGCCCCAGAGAGTCGCCACCCAACTAAAGATTTTGACCCCGGTGGGAACCGCTACAATTAGCGTCGAGATTGTGAAGAACATCCGCATCCAAGCGGGGGTTCCACTGGTAAACATGTGGTGAACCCAGACGAATAAACCGACGACGCAGATCGCCAAACTGGAGTAGGCGATCGCCTTGTAACCAAAAATCGGTTTACGAGCATGGGTTGAAATAACCTCAGACATAATACCGAAAATCGGCAAAATCATCAGGTAAACCGCCGGATGGGAGTAAAACCAGAATAAGTGCTGATAAACGACGATATCGCCCCCCATTTCCGGGCGGAAAAAGCCCGTACCAAAGTTGATATCAAATAACAACAAGGTTAAGCCAATGGCTAAAACCGGGGTAGAGAACAACGCCAAGGCCGAAGTTGCGATCATCGCCCAACAAAATAGCGGCATTTCATCCCACTTCATCGAGGGAGTCCGCATTTTGAAGATTGTGACGAGAAAGTTAATCGCCCCCAAAATTGAGGAAGTCCCGACAAAGACAATCGAAAGAATCCAAAAGGATTGACCGAGATTGTTGGTGATTAAACTCAAGGGGGGATAAGCTGTCCAACCCGATTGTGCGCCGCCGAAATACAGGCTCACGCCCATCAGCAAGGCTGCCACGGGGTTCAGCCAAAAGGAAATGGCATTAAGGTTCGGAAACGCCATATCCTTGGCCCCAATCATCAAGGGAACGAGATAGTTCCCAAACCCCCCAATCGCCGCCGGGACAATCCAAAAGAAGATCATCATCGTGCCGTGATTGGTCAGCAGGGTGTTGTAAACGTTGGGATCGAGGAGATCGGAATCGGGGGTATAGAGTTCGGCCCGCAAGAACAAGGCCATGACCCCGGCGATCAGGTAAAAAATGAACGAGAAAACGAGATACTGAATCCCAATGACTTTGTGATCGGTGTTGTACCAAAAGTAGTGATACCAACTCCAGGCTTCTGGATGTTGATGAGCGCCGTTGATTTGGCTATCAATGGGAATTTGTGCTTGTGCCATAAGTGCAAATTACTTTTGCGGTTTTCGAGAAAAATTAATAATGTAGTGTCGTGACACATCTTAAACGGTGGGTTACGGCGGATTGCCCGAATTACAGTCATAGCCTAAGTTTCAGCCGCCTAACCCACCCTACTGTAATGCACATTTTTAGCTGTGTCACGGCAGTAGAGAGCCAAAAAGAAAAGCCGAAATTAAGAATTTAAGGCTGAATTTGGGCTAAAACATCAGCGTTGATGCCCATTTCTTTGGCGTAAGGTTCGAGATAATCAGAATCGCTCAGGTCTTGGGGGTTTACAGCTACCGTGGGCTGATCTGTCCCCGTCGCGACGCGGTTTTCTGTTAACCAAGCTTCATATTCGTTGGGTTCGTGGATGATGATTTGCGATCGCATCGCACCATGATACGCCCCACACAGTTCCGCACAGACAATGGGATAAGTCCCAGTGTGAGTAGCGGTAAAGCGCAGTTGTGACATTTGGCCGGGAAGGGCATCTTGTTTGATGCGAAACTGCGGTAACCAAAACGAGTGAATGACATCTTTGGCTTCGATGTTCAGTTGCACATCTTTTCCGGCAGGAACGTGCAGTTCTCCAGAGGTGATGTTGTCGCCGGGGTAGTTAAACAGCCAGGCGTATTGTAAGCCCGTGACGTTGATGACCACTTCGGCGGGGTTATTCACATCTTGGGGAGATGCGCCGATGCCATAATCAGGACGAGTTTTCGGCGCTTGCTCGATTGCTTCTTCGATGCCTGCTTGACCGATGAGAGGGGCGCTGACATCGCGATCGATTAAACTGGCAATTTCAACGCTGTGATGCTGGTGATGCGCCATTTGCGGGCCGCCAGAGGTATCGAAGCCCCCCATTTGGTTATAGACTTCGACACTGTAAATGCCTAAGCCAATCACGATAAAGGCAGGAATCGCAGTCCAAAAGATTTCGAGGGGAAAGTTGCCTTTTACGGGTTCGCTGTCGGTTTCGTCTTCCCCTCTGTGACGAAATCTAATCAGCGAGTAAACGATCGCCCCTTCGACGATCAAGAATAACGCCGTGGCAATGGTAGCCATGACGGTAAACAAGTCATCTACCAAGGGGGCTTGTTCGGAGATTTGTTCGGGTAGGAGGTTGTTGTTCTGACCGTACCAGAAGCTAATCACCGCCACAACCAAACCAATGGTTAAGGCAATTAATGAACCAGGTACTGTTTCTTTTTCTTTAGCCATATTTTTGTAGATTTGTGTATTTGCGGTATTACGGGTCTACAACAATTATCGATCGAAACACTAAATCTCGGGTTTCTGCTCAAGTCACTGGTTTTTTTTAAGATACTGAGAAGAATTTAGTGTCGAATGTTACCGTTGTTTGTAAAACTTAACTAAAGCTTAAGGCTTGTAATATTGACTACAAGCGCATTGTAGACAATAGCAATTTGTAACGTTGGGCGATCGCAACATAACTTTACACAGTTTTGCTTGAAGCTTTGGTCAGTTTATGCTGAAACGGCGATCCAGTTTCCTTGGCTGCAAAAAAAGAAATGCTGCCGGGATAATTGCTGTTTTTACGACGATTTTCCGCAGTTATGGCGAACGACTCTGACCGCAACCCGTTAGAATTTAAAGCAAGTCCGGCGATCCCCCACTGAATTGGGGAAGACTCCGAACCTCTGATATTTAATAAATTGACAACTATATCAATGAAAACTGTAAAACAAGAAATTAGTTTGCTATTAAATAATTTGCCAGATGATTGTTCTCTAGAGGAAGTTCAGTATCATATTTATGTTCTAGAAAAAGTCCGGCAGGCGTTAGACGTAGCAGATCGAGATCGAACTTTGTCCCAAGATGAGGCAGAAAACTTGTTGAGTAAATGGTTGATCAAGTAGTTTGGTCGAGGAAAGCAGTAGAGGATGTTGACGCGATCGCCACTTATATTGGGCGAGACTCAGCATCCTACGCTGCTGCCGTCGTGCAGAAAATTCTCAATGTGACTCAAGCGTTAAGTCAATCCCATCACCAAGGAGAGGCGATCGCGGAATTTGGCGATCCTACCTTGCGGGAAAAATACGCTTATTGTTATCGCATTGTCTACCGCCACCAAGAAAACAAAATCACGATCGCGGCGGTGGTTCACGATCAAAAACTACTCCAATTTCAATAGTAGGAGCTATTTTAGTTATCAGCTATTAAGGGGCAGTCGGCAGTCGGCAATCGGGGGCAGTGGGGATGAATACCCCTCCAAAGGGATCAGAAACTTTGGCCTGTAGGGTAAACTCAAAGGCTAAAAGCCATACTATATCTAGGTTTTAGCCCCAAAAAGCGAATTTAACATTTCGAGTTGTCAGTTGTTAGTGACTAGCGCGGCCAAGTTGTTTTTTTGAAATGAGGAGGACTTGCTTTTTCATTGAGTTGAAAAAGCCGGAGATTGGTTCCCCCTAATTCTGGGTTAAATTTGCAAACTAAACACATCCGCGAAAATTTCTGTTTCGGAAATGCGGCGGCGATCGCTAGGGGAATCATAGACCACTAACAAAGCATTATCCTGTCCCAAACAAGGATATAAAGTCAACCCTTCTGCATGATCGTTACCGAGGGTAAAGGGTAGGTTAAACATTGTCGTTAGATGGTCTTCTTCTTGGGAATTAATCGTGTCTTCATCCACTTTTAAGACATCTTGCCACACAAACACTTCCATAGCCCCTTCTAAACTCATGGTTGGCCCGGCTAAAATAATTAAATCATCGTGATAAAAACACAACTCACGAATCCCCAAACCATTGAGATCGAAGAAATGTTTGCGGTATTTACGATTGTCTTTGCCAATTTCTTTGAGGGTTAAAACTCCCGGCTCTTTTTCTTTTTCAATCAGTTCGATTTCAATAATAACCGCCCATCCTCGCAAAACCGGGCCGCGCAATCCTAGGAAAACGCGATTTTTATGAACGACAATGCCTTCAATGTCTAAGCCATTATCTTTAGAGGGTATTTCGGCTTTTAAAAACTGCGATAAATGTTCATCTTCCTGTAGCGCTGCCAGTAAAACATTGCCGTGTTTTTCATCTTTTTCTAACAGGGCGGCGGTCATTTTGCTGTTATCCCCATCGGCCCAATCGCAAGTTTTAAATAACTCTCCTTCAATCACAGGAACTCTTGCCAATAAAAAACGATTAGCATCATAAGCAATTGTCGCTAATCGTTTGAGGTCTTTTTTGGTTCCCTTACCTTTTGGCTTTTTGCGCTTGCTACTTTGAGACCCCGTAAGCCATAAATAGCCCTCACTATAATCCATCCCCTCGATATCGATTTCATCTTTATCGTCAAACATATCTAAATAGTTTTTGAGATTGAAAGATGTTTGTTCGCCATAAATATTTGGTGCGATGGGGCTTAAGCGTTCGAGGGTTAAAAGTTCATCAGAACCAATCCATAAATGGCCACTTGGGGTCAGAGAAACGGCGGAAATATCCGATAATAAATCTTCTTTTCCTTTTTGAAATTTCATTAAAACGCGGCTTAAGAAAAAGTATTCTTGCATTAGGTTTAATTTTTAAGATAAATTTCGTCAATCATTAAAATGGGCTGGGCTATATAATCCGCTTCGAGTTCGCGCATCAAAGTCAAATCTGAGCCTAAATTATATTCTTGTTCGAGTTCGAGAACGACAAAAGGACGAATCCTACCTGTCACGACAATGGTTTGTTGTTCTTGTAAACGGGAAAATTCCTCGCGATCGCTCGCTACTAATAAATCTGTACCGCCATATAATTGTTCTTCGGCGATGGTAAAAAAGTTGTGTCCTAGAATGTCTGCTACTCGACCTTCAATAACAACAAATTTATCGTAATACCAATCAGGATACTGGGTGATATCTCCGGCTGAAGGCGCGATCGCCATCGAGGTAGCAATTACCACCGGAAACGTCTCATAATCCACATACAAATCCCGGTCAAAATCAAACCCATCAACCGCATTTCTTTCGGCTTCGAGGGTCGCAATTTCTAACCGTCTTACCTCTCCAGTCACTTGCAAATCGGTGTACTCGTAACGTCGTTCGGGTAGGGGGCCGCCTGTGGCGTTAATAATTAAAATGTTTTTGCCCGTGAGTAAGGGTTCCCCCTGCATCCAAAAGTTACCATCGGGCAAAGTGCGGATCACACTGCCGCGAATTGTGACAGTTTCTCCGAGGAATTCGTCTACTTGGTTTGGTAAAACTTCATGGGTAACGGGGGAAATTTCAGTTTGCGCGATCGCGACCGGAGAAACAGTAGCGCTGCCAAACATTAGACCCAGAAAACCGCCCCAAAATCTTAGGGATGAGGAAGAAAATCGCAAAATAAAAATAATCTAAAAACTAAATTTAGACTCAATCGGATGGACTTTCATGCAAGCTTCTCAGAATCATCAAACATGGCGTTTGAGGTTTAAAACCAGACCGACTCAAAACCAAATTCTAGGCAGCAATGGCCGTCCTACACCCTATCGGTACAGCCAAGTTAGCCCGTTTTTCCAACCCAATTGAGTATTAGCTTTCATTTTGCTCAAAAATTGCTATTTCTCCTCTACCTAGTGGCTGAAGTTTCCCGAAAAATCCCCTCCACCTCCGAGCCTCGCGATCGCGCTCATGCCATAATGGGCTGAAGTTTCCCCACTGCCTCAAACCAGCGTAGGATTAGTGGGTTTGACTGTATTGCGCTTGGGGCATTTGATTCGGGAAAATGTGAAATTAATTAATATCTTTAAATCGCTCATGTCGGATTTACCCCAACTTAGCTTTGACGTAGTGACCGTTGATGCCACAGGTCAAGAAAAAGAACGACATCAAGGCCATGCTTTCTGTCGAGTCGAAACCCTAGACGAGAATACCACCCTAGAACTGATCCGCATTCGGGCAGGAAACTTTCTCATGGGGGCCGATCGCAGTGAATTAGGATGGCGAAAAAGTCAAGCGCCCCAACATCCCGTAACCTTGGCTGAATTTTGGTTGTCTCAGT
>Ga0207419_1001388_pt1 | contig 18388 bp, 17 predicted proteins | sample ElkSloMetagenome_4_FD_184723 | JGI IMG/M metagenome (GOLD analysis project Ga0207419, IMG submission 184723) | Hot spring microbial communities from Elkhorn Slough, Monterey Bay, USA - MD2A (version 2) | ecosystem: Environmental > Aquatic > Marine > Intertidal zone > Estuary: Microbial mat ...
GGTTTCCTGCTGGTCGGCGAGCGGCTGGACCACCCCGTTCACGACCTGCTGGCCGGGATTGATCGGCCCGCCGGTGAAGGGATCGAACACCGCCGGCACGAGGCTGGTCGCGCGCCGTTCCTCGATGTCATAGCGCCCGGCAAGGCCGATCTCGAAGCGGTCGCTCACTTCGTAATCGAGCGAGGCGAAGGCGGCATAGACATCGGTGTCGAAGGAGTCGTTGTAGAGCTGGCTGGTGGGATTGATCGTGTCCGGCCCGTTGTAGAGCTGCGGAATGATTCCCTGGCCGAGATCGGCACCGATGCTGACCCCGACTTCGCGATCGATGTGGAGATAATAGGCGCCGACCTGCCATTCGAGCGGTCCGTCGCCGTTGGAGGCAAGGCGGATTTCGCCCGAAATGTCGCTCTGGTTGCGGACCTGCAGCTGGGTCCCGTCGCAGGTCGTCGGGCTGAACGCGCCGAAGGTCGAACCGGTGGCGGGATCGAAGATGAACGGCACCGGCGTCTGGCCGATGAAAGTCGGTGCGTTGAGCGGGAAGCCGGTCAGTTCTGCCGTGCTGGCAAAGCACGCATTCGACGCCGCGACCGAGGCCGGGGTCGCCCCTGGGAAGGTGAAGCGCGCAAAGTCCGCCGAAGTCCCGTCGGCGACGAGGAACTGGTCGACATCGCTGTAGAGCGCCCAGGCCGTCAGCGTCGCGAAGTCGAATTCATGCTCGATCTTGGCCGAAACCTCGAAGGTCTCCTGCGTGTTGATAGGGCGGATATTGCCGTAGAAATCGAAGGGATGCTCGTTCACGTCCTCGTAGAAGGCGGGGTCCACGCCCGCGAAATTGGGCAGGTGGAACGAGGTGTTGTAGGCGATCGACGCGCCGTCGAGATCGGCATAGCGCGCCTTGATGTCGAGCTCGGTCCTGGGACCGAGATCGGCGACGAAGCGCCCGTCGACCGACCAGATTTCCTGATTGTCGACGAAATCGCCGTCGAGGAAGCGATTGAAGAAGAACCCGTCGGTGTGGAAATAGCTGCCCGACAGGACGAGGCCCGCGCTCTCGCCGATCGGCGTCGAGATATAGCCGTTGGCGCGGTAGGTGTTGTCCTCAGCCGCGCTGACCAGCACGCTGCCTTCGAGGATGTCGCCGGGCTTCACTGTCTGGATGACGATGGCGCCAGCCGCCGCGTTGCGCCCGTAAAGCGCGCCCTGAGGACCCTTCAGGATTTCGATCTGGCGCAGCGTGCCCTGGTCCTGGTTGAGCTGGGCGGTGTTGGTCTTGAGAATGCCGTCGACCACCAGCGCGACCGAGCTTTCCGCGTCGCGCGCGCCGTTGATGCCGCGAATGTTGATCTGGGTGTCGCCCGCCTCGGCCGTGCCGGTGACGATGGTCACGCCGGGGGTGAGCTGAACGAATTCGTCGGCCCGCTCGATCCCGGTGCGTTGCAGCGTTTCGGCGGTGAAGACGGTGACCGCGGCGGGCACTTCGGAAAGCGTTTCCGACTGACGCCGCGCGGTGACGATGATCGCGCCCGGCTCCTCCGCCTCGGCGCGCTCGGCCTCGCTGTCCTGCGCCATGGCCGGAGCCGCGCACAGCAACGCGCCCCATGCGGCGCTCCCGGCGAGAATGGTCCTGAAATTCCTCATCTGCGACGACTCCCCTATAGGTCCGGGCGATTGCGGTCGCCCGGCGGGTACCGGCCGGCTGCCCGGCCCGGTGCTGCACAAGGGGGCGCGGCACGGCGCCCGACAAGCCCCGAACCATGCCGCCTCCCCCGGATTGGAGAGGCTTATTGTATACAATTTGCGCGCGTCAAGGAAAATTGGTAGCGCTGACACGTTGGTTCACGGGAAGGGCGCAAGTGATGATTTCGGGTAACACCTCGACCGGGCCGGCCCGGTGACGCGCGCGTCGGACAGGGCCTATGCCAAGATCCGCGCCTTCCTTCTGGGCGGCGGCGCGCATCCGGGCGAACAGGTGACCGAGGAACGGCTCGCCGAGATAGCCGGGGTCAGCCGGACCCCGGTTCGCGAGGCGATGCGCCGGCTCGAGAACGAACTTCTGCTGGTGCGCAGCCCGTCCAAGCGGATCTTCGTCGCCGACTGGTCGCGCGACGACATCGACGAGATGTTCACGCTGCGCCAGATGCTGGAGGGCCACGCGGCAAAGCGCGCCGCGACGCGGCTCACCGCGCAGGAGATCGACCGGCTGGAAGCGGTCAACGGGTCACTGCGCGAGGCGATCGCGGGCGAACCGCCCGACATCGTGCGCTTTCTCGAGGCCAACAGGCGTTTTCATGACATCATCACCGGGGCGGCGCGCTCGCCGCGGCTGCGACAGGTGCTTGCCATGCTGGTCGAACAGCCAGTGCTCGTGCGCACGGCGCGGCATTATTCCGTGCGCGACCTGCGCCAGTCCGCGCGCGACCACGACGAACTGATTTCCGCCTTCCGGGCAGGCGATCCCGACTGGGCTCAGGCGGTGATGAAGAGCCACCTGCGCCGCGCCTTCCACACCTTCGCCGATGCGGCGGAGGCGGAAGGCGGGGCTGCGAAGGACGCGGCCGAATAGGGACTATATGATCCCGCGTTCGGCAAGGTCGGACATGGCGCGGCTGTCCATGCCGAGCAGTTCGCCATAGACTTCTTCATTGTGCTGGCCGAGTTCCGGCCCGACCCATTCGATGCCGCCCGGCGTCGCCGAAAGTTTCGGCGCGACGTTCTGCATCCTGAAATTCTCGTATTTGGGATGCGGCACCTCGACGATCGCCTCGCGCGCGGCAAAATGCGGGTCATCGAGCATTTCCGGCGCACGGTAGATATTGCCCGCCGGAACGCCGTGATCCTCACACAATTCAAGCACTTCCTTGCTGGTGCGCTGCTTCGTCCACTCGCCGATCATGTCATCGAGTTCGGCCTGCCGCTCACCGCGCGCGACATGGCTGTTGTAGCGCGGATCATCGCCCAGTTCGGCCATGCCCATCATCGTCGCCATTCGCTTCCACACGCTGTCTTGGTTGCCCGCGACCAGAACGCTGCCGTCCTTGGTCGGATAGACGTTGGAGGGCGCGATCTTGGGCAGGATCGATCCGGTCCGCTCGCGGATGTGGCCGGTCACGGTGTATTCGGGAACGGTCGATTCCATCATCGCCAGAACCGCTTCGTAGATGGCCGAATCGACCACCTGCCCCTTGCCCGTCCTGTGCCGGTGTTCGAGCGCCATGAGCGCACCGAGACAGGCATAGGTCGCGGCGAGCGAATCGCCGATGGAAAGTCCCGCGCGGCTCGGCGGGCGGTCGGGTTCGCCCGCGATGTAGCGCATCCCGCCCATCGCCTCGCCGATCCCGCCATAGCCCGCGCGGGAGGAATAGGGGCCGGACTGGCCGTAGCCCGAGACCCGGATCATGATTAGCGCCTCGTTGATCGCGGAGAGTTCCTCCCAGCCGAGATTCCAGCGCTCGAGCGTGCCGGGGCGAAAATTCTCGAGCAGGAAATCGGCCTTGGCGGCGAGCTTCTTGACGATTTCCTGCCCTTCCTTTTCGCGCAGGTTGAGCGTGATCGACTTCTTGCCCCGCGCAACGACCGAGAACCACAGCGGAACGCCCTGTCCCCAATTGCGCATCGCATCGCCCACCTTCGGCGGTTCGACCTTGATCACCTCGGCCCCGTGATCGGCCATCAACTGGCCGCAGAAAGGCCCTGCGATAAGCTGGCCCATCTCGATCAAACGCAGTCCCGACAGAGCGCCCTCGGCCATGTGATCCCTTTCTTCTGGTGGCAAAGCATGTCGCGCCCGAAGACCCGGTGGCGGCCCCCGCGCTGAGATCGGGCCTATACAGAGCGAATTTGCATTTGTATACAATTTGCGTATCGAGCCAATGACCGATTCCAGCCGAGCGAGCGTGCAGCCTTAATGTCCGACCCCATCGAGATCCTCGAAGTAGGCCCGCGCGACGGGCTCCAGAACGAGGCCGAGATCGTCTCGACCGCTGACAAGCTCGCGCTCATCGCGGCGATGATCGGATATGGCGCGCGTCGGCTGGAAGTGGCCAGTTTCGTCCATCCGGGGCGCGTGCCGCAGATGGCCGATGCGGAAGACGTCATCGCCGCCCTGCCCGATCGCGAGGACGTGCAGTATATCGGCCTCACCCTAAACAAGCGCGGGATCATGCGCGCGCTCGCCACCCGCGAGGGCGGCCCCAAAGACGGAAAAGGGCGCGGCGTCGACCAGGCCGGCTGCGTGATCGTCGCAAGCGACACGTTCGGGCAGAAGAACCAGGGCCAGACCATCGCCGAAGGCATCGCAGAAACACGCGACATGCTGCGCTTCGCCCGCGCCGAAGGGCTGTCGGCGCAGGTCACGATCTCCGCCGCATTCGGCTGTCCGTTCGAAGGCGAGGTGAAACCCGAGACGGTTCTCGCCATTGCCGAGGAGCTCGCCGCCGAGGACCCGGCCGAAATCGCGCTCGCCGACACGGTGGGCGTGGGCGTTCCCGCCCAGGTCACGGACCTGTTCGGGCGGCTCGGTGAAATGCTCGCGGGGCGGATACCCATGCGCTGCCATTTCCACGACACGCGCGGGACCGGCATCGCCAATGCCTGGGCGGCATATGAGGCAGGCGTGCGCACCTTCGACGCCTCGCTGGGCGGGCTCGGCGGATGCCCCTTCGCCCCGCGCGCCACGGGCAATATCGCGACCGAGGATCTCGTCTACATGATGGACAATTCGCACATAGCCACGAATATCGATCTCGCAGCGGCGATCGCGGCCAACCGCGCCTTTGCCGAGGTGCTGGGGCGCGAATTGCCCTCGCGCGTGGCTCGGGCCGCCTAGGGGAACATTCCGGCCGCCGATGCGGCAACAGGGGAGATTGCATGACTTATAGGCTTGGCGTCGATGTCGGGGGGACCTTCACCGATCTTCTGCTGTTCGACGAGGGCAGCGGGCGCTTCTGGCGGCACAAGACGCCCTCGACCCCGCACGACAGCTCCGAAGGGATCCTGAACGGCGTCAAGGCGATCACCGAACAGGCGGGCGTCTCGCTGAAGGACGTGGTCTATTTCCTCCACGGCACGACGGTCGCGACCAATGCCGTGCTCGAAGGCAAGGGTGCCAAGGTCGGGCTGATCACCACCGAGGGCTACCGCGACGTCATGCAGATCGCGCGCAGCTTCGTCCCCGGCGGGCTTGCGGCATGGATCGTGTGGCCCAAGCCGCAGCCGCTCGCGCACCTCGAGGACACGCTCGAAGTGCCCGGTCGGATGGATGCCGACGGCAACGAGGTGCGCCCGCTCGACGAGGATGCGGTGCGCGCTGTCCTGCAGAAGCTGAAAGGCCAGGGGATCGAGGCGCTCACCGTCAGCCTGATCAACGCCTATGTGAACGGCGCGCATGAAAAGCGGATCGGGGAGATCGCGGCCGAGGAACTGCCGGGCATTCCGGTTTCGCTCAGCCACGAGGTCCTGCCCGAAATGCAGGAATACGAACGCACGCTCTCGACCGTTGCCAACGCCGCGGTGCGCCCGGTGGTGAGCAAGTATGTCTCGAACCTGCGGACCAAGCTTTCGGATGAAGGTTTCGGCGGCAGGCTCTCGCTGCTGCGCTCCGATGGCGGGCTGATGAGCAGCGAGAAGGCCGAGGAGCATCCGGTCAACATCCTCATGTCCGGCCCCGCGGGCGGCGTCACCGGCGCGCTGTGGGTGGCGAAGAATGCGGGGCTCAAGAACATCCTGACGCTCGATGTCGGCGGCACTTCGACCGACGTCGCCCTGATCGAGGGGCTGGAGCCCCGGCGCGAGCGCACGACCGATGTCGGCCACCTGTCGGTGCGCGCCTCATCGCTCGACGTGAAGACCGTGGGCGCGGGCGGCGGCTCGATCGCGCACGTGCCCGAACTGACCAAGGCGCTGCGCGTCGGCCCGGAAAGCGCGGGCGCGGTCCCCGGACCGGTGGCATACGGCAAGGGCGGCGAGGTGCCGACCGTGACCGATGCCAATGTGGTGCTGGGCTATCTTCCCGAGGACCTCCTCGGCGGCAGCTTCCGGCTTGATCGCGAGGCGGCGAAGGCGGCGGTGCAGACCATTGCCGATGCGCTCGGCGTCAGTCTTATGGAAGCGGCGCGCGGGATCATCGACATCGTAAATGAAAACATGTTCGGCGCGCTGCGCATGATCAGCGTCCAGCAGGGTTACGACCCGCGCGAATTCGCGCTGATGGGCTTTGGCGGGGCCGGGCCGCTCCACATCAACGCGGTCGCCCGCCTGATGGGCAGCTGGCCCGCCGTGTCGCCCGTCTCTCCGGGCGTGCTGTGTGCGCTGGGCGATGCGACGACGCGGATGCGCACCGAGACTGCGCGCAGCTTCTCGCGCCTCGCAAGGGACACGGCGATTTCCGATCTCCAGGCGGTGCTCGACGAAATGGCCGCGCAGACCCGCGGCGAGCTGATCGCGGACGGCGTTGCCGAGGACCAGATCACCACCGAGTTCGAAGTCGACATCCGCTATGCCGGGCAGGCCTTCGAAGTCCCGCTCACCATCGACAATGCCGTGCTGGAGAAGGACGGGATCGAAGGCATCCTTGCCCGGTTCGACGAGGAGCATCTGCGCCTGTTCACCTTCAACATGGACACGCCCCACGAGATCGTGAACCTGCGCGCCGTGGCCCTGGGCCAGCCCCCGTCCCTTCCAGCGGCCGAATTGCCCAAGGGCGACGGCGATCCTTCCGCGGCGAAGATCCGCGACCACAGACTGTGGATGGACGGGCGCGAACAGCCGGCCGTGATCTACGACCGCTCCAAGCTGCGCCAGGGCGACCGCATCCCCGGTCCCGCCATCATCACCGAGATGGACTCGACCACGCTCGTCGAAAGCGGCTGCATCGCCACGATCGACGCGGTCGGTAACATCCTCATCAATCCGGAGGGCTGACATCATGCCTGCACGCATCGTCGAAACGAACGACACGCCGTTCAACAAGGTCGCGATCGACCCCGTCACGCTCGACATCATCGAGAACGCGCTCCGAAACGCCCGGATCGAGATGGACGCGACGCTGGTTCGCACCGCGATGAGCCCCGGCATCCGCGAACAGGGCGACGCATTCCCGATGATCGCGGACCCTGCTGGCAAGATGATCGTCGGCCAGTTCGGCAGCTTCATCGACGGCTTCCTGAAAGGCTTCGACGATACGCTCGAGGACGGCGACCTCATCCTGTTGTCCGATCCCTATTCCTGCGAGGGCGCGATCAGCCATTCGAACGACTGGCTCGTCCTGCTTCCCGTGTTCAAGGACGGGCGGCTGATCGCCTACACCGCGATGTTCGGCCACCAGTCCGACATCGGCGGCATGGTTCCCGGCTCGATGCCCATCGGTGCATCCTCGATCTTCGAGGAAGGCGTGCGCATCCCGCCGGTGAAGATCTGGAAGCAGGGCGAATACAACCACGACCTGATGAAGCTGGTGATGCACCAGACGAGGAAGCCCGACTGGTGCCAGGCCGACCTCAACGCGCTGATCGCCTCGTGTCGCGTCGCAAGCCGCCGCGTGATCGAAATGGCCGAACGCTTCGGTGACGACGTCTATTATTCGGCGACCCAGGAACTGCTCGACCGAAACCACCGCGCCATGAAGGCGCTGATCTCCATGGCGGTCGCCGAGGAGCCGGTGAGCTTCGAGGATTACATCTGCGACGACGGCAAGGGTTTCGGCCCCTACCGGATCAAGTGCACGATGCGGCGCGAGGACGAGAAAGTCATCCTCGATTTCGACGGCACCGACCCGCAGAGCGCGGCCTCGATCAATTTCTACCTGAACGAGAACATGTTCAAGATGTTCTTCGGCATCTACATGATCATGGTCTTCGACCCGCAGATCATGTTCAATGACGGGTTCTACGACCTTATCGAGGTGCGCATCCCCGAGGGATCGCTGCTGAAGCCGAAATTCCCGGCCGCGCTGTCGGGACGCACCCACGCGCTCGGCCGCATTTTCGACATTCTCGGCGGGCTGCTCGGCCAGAAGACACCCGAATTCCTCAACGCCGCCGGGTTCTCGTCCTCCCCGCACCTGTTCTATTCGGGCTGGGACAACCGCAAGAACACGCGCGAATGGTTCCAGCTTTTCCAGATCGGCTTCGGCGGCATTCCGGGCCGGCCGCTCGGCGACGGGCCGGACGGGCATTCGCTGTGGCCGGGCTTCACCAACGTGCCCAACGAATTCCTCGAGCGTTACTTCCCGCTGCGGATCGAGCGCTATTCGACCGAGCCCGACAGCGGCGGGGCGGGGCTTCACCGGGGCGGCAACGGCATCCACATGACCTATCGCTTCCTCGCCGACGGGAACATCGCGATCCATGACGATCGCTGGTTCGTGCCGCCCTGGGGGGTCAATGGCGGCCATCCCGGCATGCGCGCGAAGAAGGTGCTGGAACGCGTGGACGGCACGACCGAGATCGTCGGCAACAAGGTCGAGGATGTCGAGGTCCGCGCGGGCGACCTGCTCCACTTCATCACCTGGGGCGGCGGCGGCTGGGGCGATCCGCTCGAACGCGATCCTGACCTTGTCGGTCTTGAAATCCGGCAGGGTCTGGTCACGAGCGAAGGCGCGAAGGCCTATGGCGTCGTGGCCGATGCGAAGGGCGCCATCGACGCCGAAGCGACCGCGAAGCTGCGCGAGGAGATGAAGGCCTCGCGCGGGGAATTGCCGCTGTTCGATTACGGCCCCGGCATCGAGAAACTGCGCGCCGCGTGCGAGACCGAAACCGGCCTTCCCGCGCCGCGCCAACCGGAATGGGGCGATCTCGCGGAAGCTGCCGAATAGGCGCTATTGCAATGGCGGGGTGAACAGCGCCTCGTCGACCGGCTCGTCCACTGCCGTCTCGGTCCACAGCACCGTGTTGCTCTTGATCCCGTCATAGAGCAGCGTCACCTCGCGCGCCTGCACCCAGCCGTTGGGCAGCCTCACGAAATCGGCATAGAGCCGTTCGTGAAACCCGCGCGGCGTGTCGAAGGCGAGATAGGTGATGAAGCCGCTTTCCGCGTCGAACCCGAAGAGGGTTTCCGCGCCCTGCGGGTCGACGATCCGGACGAGGTCGGTCGGACGGCCCAGGACGTCGCGCGAAGGCGCGCGGTGGAGGGTGAAGCCTTCGCCCAGCGCCTGCCGCACTACGCCGAAGCCGAAATTGTTCGCCCAGTATTCGTCCGCCCGTTCCTTCGCCATGATGCCGCGTTCTGTCCATGTCGTCTCGCCGTCATAGCCGATCTCGAACAGCACCTTCCCGCCCGACCTCGCGACGATCCGCACCTTGCCCGACGCCTCGTGCGCGCTGGCCCGGTCCGGATCGAAGGCGCGCCACATCCGGTAATCGTCCGCGCGCGAGCGGACCGCGCCCGTCTCCCGGTCATAGAAGGTCGCCTCGCCCGACAGCGCAAGCGTGCGCGGGGCGAGCCAGACATCGCCGCCATGCGCCTCCACCGCCCGTTCGAGAATGGCTCGCGGGGCAGGCTGCTCGGCCGCTGCGGGAAAGCCAATCGCTGCCGCGAGCAGCGCCAAACCGATTTCCAGAACCCGCCGCATCCTTGCACTCCCGATTTGTCCGGACATCTTTACCAAGCATGGCGCGCTGGGCTAGGCAAGCGGGATGATCAGGCTGGCCGCGCTCATTGCCCTTGTCGCCGCTGCCCCGGCGTTCGCCGAGGACCGGCTCGCGCCCGGCATCTGGACCAACACCGAGGACACCCATTTCGCCGAGGAGGAAGATCGCGAGCGCGCGCCTGACCTTGCCTTCGAAATCGCCGCCGATGGAAGCTGGCGTGCGCTGGACGCTTTCGGTGTGCCGCAGGGCGACTGGAGCGAAGGGCCCATACCCGGCCTCGAGCGCCGCGAAACCGGATCGGGCTGGCAGGTCGAGGGCAGCGAGCTGCGGCGCGCGCGGATGTTCACCTGCTGGCTTTCCGCCCGGAAATTCGCCGGCAAGCCCGACGGCAGCGAAGACTGGACGTTCGCGCGCGCCCTGCGCGTGTTCGACCAGGGCGGGCGCGTGATCGTCCCCGGCAAGGGCGCAGCGCCCGACATCACGCTGAGAATGCGCAACGTCACCTGGGCGAAAGGCAGTCGCAATCGCCCCAGCCTCGTGCTCTATGTGCACAAGGACGACCCCGAGCGGGCCGAGAGCTATGCCTGGGCCTCGCCCGATGCGAGCCTTGTCGGCATCAACCTGCGCTGGGTGCAGGCAAGCTGTTCGCTCGACCAAGGAGAGGCACAGAGATGAAATCCACCCGCGCCGAAATCCGCGAACATGGCGGCCCCGAAGTCATTGCCTTCGTAGAAGAGGACGCCCCCGCGCCCGGCCCCGGCGAGGTTCTGATCGAACACGGGGCCGTCGGGCTCAATTTCATCGACACCTACCACCGCACCGGCCTCTATCCGGTCGAACTGCCGAGCGGCCTCGGGCTTGAGGCGGCGGGCCGGATCGTCGCGCTGGGCGAAGGCGTGACCGGTTATGCCGAGGGCGACCGTGTCGCCTATATGGGCCCCGGCCTCGGCGCCTATGCGACGCACAGGGTCATGCCCGCTTCCGCCCTGTTCAAGGTGCCGGACGGCATTTCGGACGAAATCGCCGCTGCCGCGATCCTCAAGGCCGCGACCACCGAAGGCCTCGTCGATCGCTGCGCAAAGGTACAGGCGGGCGACACCGTACTGGTCCATGCCGCAGCGGGCGGGGTCGGGCTTATCATGGTGCAATGGCTGGCAGCGATCGGGGCGAGCGTGATCGGGACCGTCTCGACGGCGGCCAAGGCGGACCTCGCACGCGAAGCGGGCTGCGACCACGTGATCCGCTATGACGAGGAGGAAATCGCCCCGCGCGTGCGCGAGATCACCGATGGGGCGGGTGTTCCGACCGTCCTTGACGGGGTGGGCAAGGACACTTTCATGGCCTCGCTCGACAGCCTCGCCCCGCGCGGGCTGCTCGTCAGTTTCGGCAATGCAAGCGGACCGGTCGACGGGGTCAATCTCGGCGTGCTTGCGCAGAAGGGCTCGCTTTTCGTCACCCGTCCGACCCTGTTCCACTATTACGCAAGCGCGCAGGAGCGCGAGGCGGGCATGGGCCGGGTGTGGGAGATGATCGAAAGCGGCAAGGTCAAGGTCACGGTCGGCCAGACCTATCCGCTCGCCGAGGCCGCACAGGCGCACCGCGATCTCGAGTCGCGCAGGACCACCGGATCGACGGTGCTCGTCCCATGAAGATGTCCCGCCTGCTCGCGCCGCTGGCCGCGCTCGCGCTTGTTTCCTGCGCGGGCATCGAACCGCCGGTCGCCGCCACCCCGACCAATGAAAGATCGAGCGCCGGGCTGATCGAGGCGGGGGCCCATTGGCAGGTGCTCTACGAAGCGGGCGAATGGGCCGAACTGCGCACGCTCTACGCCGACGACGCGGTCCTGATGACGCAGGGCCAGCCCAGGATCGAAGGGGCGGACGCGATCCTCGCCTTCCTGCAGCGCCTGCCCGAAGCCGGTGCGCAGGTGTCGTTCCGTTTCGAGCCGGAAGAGGCGGTAGTCGAAGGCGAAACGGGCTTCGTCACGGCGAAATACCGCATGGACATCGCCTTTCCGGGCAAGCAGCCCAGCGTGGTCGTGGGGCGCAGTTTCCTCGTCTACAGATGGCGGGACGGCATGTGGAAGCTGTGGCGCGACATCGACAATCTCGCGCCCGACGTGACGCCGCAGGATTTCGCGCGCCAGGCTATTTCTTCCACGCAGCGCCGCCGACCCAGTCGCCCGCTACACCCATGAATTCGTCCGCCCGGATCGCCTGCCACACCCCGGCGCGGAAATAGGGATCGGCTTCGAATATCGCGCGCGCGCCGGCCTCGTCCTCGGCCTTGATCACCAGCAGCGAGCCGACCGTCGCCCCGTCCTGCCTGAGCGGACCGGCGACCGCGTAATCGCCGATATGCGCCTCCACATGAGAGAGATGGTCTTCGAGCAGGCGGCTGCGCAATGCCTCGCCCTGTTCCCCGTCGCGGCAATAGAAGGCGTAAAGTTTCATGCCCCCGTTTCTACGCATTCGACGAGCTCTCCGCCAGCGCCGATCGCTGTTGCCGCGCGGCGGCCTTCGTAGAGCGCCCCCTCGCGCGGGGATGGCGGGGCGAGCCATTCGGCGGTGCAGTCGTCGAGGTCCTCGACCGCCAGCGTGACCAAAGCATTGCCGGGCGGGAGCTTGCCGTCAAGGCGCGCGCGGGGGGCCGCCTCGTCCGGGTAATCGTCGACTTCGACGATCGGCATGCGGCCATGGCTCACCATGGTGATCGTCGTCTGCGTGTCGGGCGCAAGGCCAAAGGCTTCGTTGATCATGCTGTAGGGAAGCGTGTAATCCTCACCCCGCCTGAGGGCGAGGCGATCGCAATACCATGCGATGCTCGCCTCGCGGTCGGGGGTCGCCAGCACCACGATGAAGATCCTGTCCACCGGCGATCCCGCGCGCGGCAGGTCGGTGTCGGGCAGGTCGCCCAGGACCTGATTCAGATAGACCATCTCGCGCCCCGGCCCCAGCGCCTGCATCGGGATGAAGGCGGGTTCTATGTTCTCGAGCACCTTGGGCGGGCCGACGATGGTGAAGAGGTCGGCGGGAAGTGCCTCGGGCCAGTGCCAGACATCCTCGACCGTGGTCTCGAACGCGGCCCAGCCATAGGTGGTGGTCGGAGTGAAGTCGGGGTGATCGGGCTGCTCGACGAGCCGGAACCAGCACGGCGCACCGCTTTTCGGGCGCAGCACGGCATAGGGCGAACCGGCATTGCCGGGGCAGCCCCAACTTGCGGCGAGCGCGTCGGGAAGCTCGCCGCGCTCGACGAGGTCGAGGCCGAGCGTATCGCGATAGGCGGCAAGGCCGCGTTCGAGATCAGGCAGGGTCGAAAGCCCGCCCATGATCGTACCGTGAGGGATGGTCATTTGCCAAACTCCGGTTTGCGCTTCTCGACGAAGGCGCTGGTGCCTTCGAGGAAATCCGGGCCGGTGAATGCCTCGGCGAAGATGCGCAGCGTGTCGGCATCGTCCTCGGCCTGCCCGTCGAGCACACGGCGCACGAAACGCTTGGTCTCGCGGATCGAATGCGGGCTCGCGGCAAGCAATTGCTCGATAAGGGTCGCAGGGTCATGGGCGATCGTCTCGACCAGCCCGATCCGCAGCGCCTCCTCCGCCGACAGCAGCCCGCCGGTGTAGAGAATACGCTTGGCCTGTCCCGGCCCGACCAGATCGGTCAGCAGTTTCACGTCGTGCAGCGGGTATACGAGGCCGAGCTTTGCAGGCGTGATGCCGAAACGCGCCCTGTCCGTCGCCACGCGCAGGTCGCAGGCTAGCGCGATGCCGCAGCCCCCGCCGATGCAGTCGCCCTCGATGAAGGCAAGGGTGGGCAGGGGGTGGCGGGCAAGTTCGTACTGCACCCGGTTGATCGCGCGCTGGTTCGCCGCGCGCCAACCGGCATCGTCCTTGTTCGCCAGAAGCTCGCGGATGTCCGCGCCCGCGCAGAACGCCCCGCCCGGATCGGCCGCGCGCACCACGACAAGGCGCAGGTCCGGGTTCGCCGCCGCTTCATCGAGCAGGACCGGCAGCGCCTCCCACATCGCCATGTCGAAGGCGTTGCGCTTGTCCGCGCGGTCGATCATCAGGTGGCCGACGCGCCCCTCGATTTCCAGCCGCACGCTCATGCCGGGTGGGTTTCCATGAAGTGATCCGCGATGGCCTTGCGGGTCGTCACCCACACGCCGTCATGCTTGCGGACATGGCGGAAGAATTCCTCCAGCGCCCAGACCCGCCCGGGGCGTCCGATGATCCGCAAATGCAGGCCGAGGCTCATCATCTTCGGGTTCCCTTCCTCTCCCTCGCGGTAGACCTGGTCGAAATTGGCCTTGGCATAATCGAGCCATTGATGCGGGGTGAGCGCGGGGTCGGTCCACATCTTCATGTCGTTGTTGTCGAGCTGGTAGGGGACGATGCACATGGGCCTTCCCGGCACCGTGTCGCGGTCCCAGTAGGGAACGTCCCCGCTGTAATCGTCCATGTGGTAGGTGAAACCTTCCTCGCTCAGGAGCCGCCGCGTGTTGTCGGTGAGGAGATAGCGCGACAGCCAGCCATGGGGACGCTGCCCGCAGGTTGTCTCGATGCTGGTCACGGCCTTGCGGATGAAATCGCGTTCCGCCTCCTCGTCCATCTTGAACTGGTGGACCCAGCGCCAGCCGTGGCTGACGGGTTCGTGGCCGAGTTCGACGATGGCCTCCGCGATCTCCGGGTGGTTTTCAAGGGAAAGAGCCGCGACCGTCCAGCTTGCCATGATGTCATAGCGTTTCAGCAGCTTGACGATGCGCGGCGCGCCCGCCTTAATCCCGTAGAGGTAGTTCGATTCATTCGAATAATTGCGTATCTTCGACTTCACGAAGACGCCCAGCTCGTCGACCGGCTCCATTCCGCGGTCGCCCCGCGCGATGGTCATCTCGCTGCCTTCCTCGACATTGACCACCACCGAAAGCGCCATCTTCGCGCCGCCGGGCCAGTCCATGCGTTCCTCGGTGAGCGGCATCAGTGCATCTCCTCCCCGCCGGAGACGTTGAGCGCCTCGCCCGTCACATAGAAGGCATCCTCGCTCGCGAGCCACAGACAGGCCGCCGCCGTGTCAGAAGGAAGGCCCGGACGGCCCATCGGGTTCTTCGCGCTCATGTTGGCGAGGTAGGCCTCTACGGTCTCGAAGCCGAGCAGCTTCGAGAAATATTCGTTCTGCTGCGCGCCCAGCCCGGTGGTTACATGGTTGGGACAGACCGCGTTGACGGTGATCCTGTGCTTGCCGAGCTCGACGGCGCTCGCCCGCGTGAGGCCGACCATGCCGTGCTTGGACGAGACATAGGCGGGCAGGTGCGGGAAGCCCGATTTCGCCGCCTGGCTGGCGATGTTGATGATCCGCCCGCCTTGGCCGTGATCGACCATCGCGCGCGCGGCGGCCTGCGTGCCGTAGAACGCGCCCGACAGGTTCACCGCGATGACCTTGTCCCATTCCTCCGCCGTGTCGACTTCGAGCAGGGGCTTCATCTTGAAGCCGATCCCGGCATTGTTGACGAAGACATCGACGCCGCCGAATTCGCTCACCGCCGCGTCAACCAGCGCGCGGCATTGCCCTGCATCGGAGACGTCGCAGGCGACCGTGAGGACTTTCGCCCCGCGCGCGCGCAGTTCCTCGGCGACTTCCTCGGCCTCGGCGTCGATCGTCACGTCCGAGACGATGCAGTTCGCGCCCTCGTCGGCGAAGGCCTGCAATATGCCCTGCCCCAGCCCCTTGTGCTTGCCCGATCCGGTGACGACGACCGTTTTCCCGTCGAAGCGCGCCATTCTAGAGGTCCTCGGTCAGGATGAATTGCGGCGCGTCGGCAAAGCCCTGGAAAGGCGCGGCGGCTGCCTGGAAGTCCTCGGTCGAGATGTCGGCGACGAAGGCGTCCATGCCGGTGATGTCGATGATCTCGATATACTGGAAATGGGGCGTCGCACTGTCGTCGCCGAAGACGCCGGTCGCCTTGTGGACGGTGAAGCTCGTCACCGAGCCGAGACCGTTGACCGTCGGCAGGTCGCGGGTCCTGGCCCATTCCTCGTATTCGGCGACGTCCACGCCGGGCTTCAGGTTGAACAGGCAGATGATGCGCATGGTTCAGGCTCCTTCCTTGGGCGGGCGGTATGCACCCATTTTCTGGTCGAGTGTGCGGGCGAGAGCGAACAGCCCCGCCTCCGCCCCTTCCGGCCCGACGATCTGCACGCCGACGGGCAGGCCGTCCTCGGTCCATCCGGCGGGCAGGCTGAGCGCGGGAAGCCCCGCGATATTGGCAAGGCAGGTGAAATCGGCCTGCGCGGCGGGTTCGCGCGCCGAATGGGGGAAAGGCGGGTTGGGCACGGTGGGGAGGATGAGGAAGCCGTGCTTTGCGACAATGTGGCGGACTTCGAACAGCGCCTGGTTGAGCACGTCCATGTCCTCCGCCAGCTTCGTCTCCGGCCGGTCGGGACCATAGGTGAGCAGCCTGGCGAGGTGATCGGAGACCGCCACCCCTTCGAGATGGACGGCCATCGCCCAGGACACCCGGATGAAACCGGCGAAACGGATGCGGCTGCACGGCTCGGAAAGGCTCTCGACCTCCGGTTCGGCGTCCATGTCGTGCACGACCTTGGCGAAAACCCGCAGAACCTCGCGGTCGATCTCGACGCCGTGCCCGGCGAGCGTCGCGCCGGGACCTTCTATAGCGCCTTCCCCGAAATCGCTCATGACCCGGGCCACCCGTTCGAGCGTATCGAGATCGCGCGCCAGCGGGCCGATCGCGTCCAATGACAGGTCGGCCGGTTCGAGGCCCTGCTGGCTCACGCGGGCGGTGGCGGGCTTGAACCCATAGACCCCGCAATGCGCCGCCGGGATGCGGACCGAACCCATCGTGTCGGTGCCGAGCGCGACATCGCACAGGCCAGCCGCGACCGCCGCCCCGCTGCCCCCGGACGAGCCCCCGGGCGAAAAGCCGTGGCGGTGCGGGTTTTGGACAGGGCCGAAATGCGGGTTGTCGGTCTTCGCGCCAAGCGCGCCTTCCTCCATGTTGAGAATGCCGGTGATCGCCGCGCCCGCCTCGCGCAGCGCCTTCACCACTTCTGCATCCTCGCCCGCCACACGGTCCTTCCAGGCACCGATCCCGGCATGGAAAGGCATTCCCTTCACCGCGATGTTCGCCTTCACGCCGACGCTCATGCCCGAAAGCGGCCCCTCACCGCCGGTCGCGGTCTCGTCACGATAGAGGAAGGCGTTGTAGCGGTCGGACACGGCTCTAGAGCCCCCGCTCGTCGATCAGGCGCAGCGGTTTCTGGCGGGTGTCGATCTCGGTCGCCTTCGCCGTGCCGCCCGGTTCGACCAGCACCACCTCGACCTCGACCCCCAGCCCGCGCCGCAGCGTTTCGGCAAGTTCGCCCCGGTCGCTCCCGCCGCGGCTTTCGAGCGTCACGGTCATCGAATCCTTCTGGCTCGCATCGCGCCGGAGGTGGCAGACATATTCGCCGGTCAGGTCCGCGCGGTTCTCGATGATCGCGCCGATCGCATGGGGAAAGACGTTGATCCCGCGCAGCTTGACCATGTTGTCGCTGCGCCCCTTGAAGCCCGCGATCCGCTTGAAGACGATCTCCCCGCGCCCGTCGAGTTCATGGGTCACGTCATGTGTGTTGAAGCGGATGCAGGGGGCGATGTCGTCCTTGTAGAGGCAGGTCACGACCATGTCCCCCGTGCCGCCCGGAGCGACGGGCTCGCCCGTGTCGACGTCGAGCAGCTCCAGGTATTGCGCGTCCTCCCAGACATACATCCCGTCGCGCTCCGGCCCCTCGCCCGCGATGGTGCCGGTGTCGCCGACGCCGTACCAGTCATAGGCCTTCGCGCCGTGCCACGCCGCCTCGGTGCTCGCCCGGTCCTCGGTGCCGAGATGGCCGATGATCATGCGGATGTCGATCTGGTCGAACAGCCCTTCCGCCTCGGCGGTCTCGGCGAGTTTGCGGATGTAGTCGACGAAGCCGACGATGCAGGTCACCCCGAAATCGGCCATCAGGCGGACCTGGTTGACGCTGCGCGTCTCGATCCCCGTCCCTGCCGACAGGAACACGCTGTTCGTGAAATGCGTCACCGCCTCGCGGATGTAGTGCCCGCCATTGATCATGCCGTGGCCGTAGACCGAATGGACGACGTCGGTCGGCTCCAGCCCCATCCAGCGATACATCCGGCCCACCAGCAGGTTGCCCACCTCGCGCCCCTTGGGGCCGAACATCAGCACCTGCGGCTTGCCGGTCGTGCCGGAGGTCGTGTGGAAGATCGTCGGCGGCCGCGTCGCGGGATCGCCCATGCCGTGAAAGTCGCCATAGGGCGGGTATTCGGCGATCGAGGCCATGAGGTCGCTCTTGTCGTAGACAGGAAGTTTCCCGATGTCCGCAAGGCCCCTGACATCGCCCGGCTCGATGCCCTTCTCCCCCCACAGCCGCCGGTAGAACGGCACCTGCCAGCCGCGCTCCATCAGCCGCCGGAACTGCGCGTCCTGAATGGCGAAAAGCTCGTCGCGGCTCATCGCTCCATAGCGCGCGGTGAAGGCAACGCCGATCGGGTAGTCCTTCAGCAGCTGCTTGTGATCGAGCGCTTCGAAATAGGTCGGATAGGTCATGGGTTTCCCGTGGATTGGCCCGTGAAATAGGCAAGGGGATCATCGAAGATGCGCGGGTCGGCATCGTGGGACGCGAGGTCGCGGGCAAGGTCGCGCTTCGCCTGGCTGTGCGCGGGGGTAAGCGGATTGCCCGGACTGCCGAGCGTGTGGGCGATGTCGTGGCTCTCGCTGCGCCCATCGGTGAAGGTGACGGTGAG
>Ga0207419_1001390_pt1 | contig 18387 bp, 12 predicted proteins | sample ElkSloMetagenome_4_FD_184723 | JGI IMG/M metagenome (GOLD analysis project Ga0207419, IMG submission 184723) | Hot spring microbial communities from Elkhorn Slough, Monterey Bay, USA - MD2A (version 2) | ecosystem: Environmental > Aquatic > Marine > Intertidal zone > Estuary: Microbial mat ...
CGGCTTCGGCGATCACGCGCGGGCTGTCATAAAGGACGATCCGCGCATCGAGGGTCGCCGCACCGATAGATATGTCGAGCGGCCCGCCGAGATTGCTGTCCCTTGCACGCAGGTTGACGAGTGCCTCCTGATATTCGCCTTCGGCGCCGAGCCGAACGATACCGGTGAGCCCGCGCCCATCCGCATCGAGCCGCCCGACGAAAGGCCCCGCCGCGCTCTGTTCGAGTGCGCCCGAGAGCTGGATCCCGGCGAAATCAGCGCGCGCTATGTCAAGGGTCAGCGTCTCGCCCGTGCCGAGCACGAAATCCCCCTCCACGGGCCCGTAATCGGTCTCTCCCGTCGCGACGAGGCGATAGCCGCCCGGCGCGCCCTCGATCTCGGCGCGCAGGTTCGCAAGGCCGACGCCAAGCCCGGGCCGCTCGGCGGTGAGCACCGCGTCCGGATCGGCGATCGTCCCGTCGACCGCAAGAGCGAAAGGACCATAGGCCTCGCTCGTCCCGGCCGCATCGAGCGCGATCCGGCCATCGAGCGCGTAGAAGCCGCTGCCCCCCGACACCTCGATCGCGGGCGCACGAACCTGAAGATTTGAGAGCCTCAGCTGCCCGCTCGAATCGTAGACGATGTCGCTTGCCGCGACCGCCTGACCGCCGAGGAAATCGCGCACGCCTTCATTCAGGATGCGCTGCGATCTGGTGCGGACCCGGCCGCGGACCGCGTAATCGCCCTCGCCCGTCGCCTCGAGTTCGAGATCGGTATCGATATCGAAGATGCCGACGCTCTCGATCCGGTAATCGTCGAGACGTCCGTCGACCGAGCCCGAATAGCGCCCTTCGGCAAGGTTAGCGAGCACCGTCCCGCGGGCATCGATCCGGCGCGAGGTGAGCCGCAAATTGTCGGCGAGGAGTCTGTCGCCCTCGAGCGAGAAGGAACCGGTGAGACGCAGATTGGTGAGCGGCCCGCCGGCCGCCGTATCGATCCCGGTGACGCGCGCGGCCTGGGCATCGACGGGGATGGTCAGCACCCCGTTCTCGCGCCGCGAAACGCCCGCCGAGACAAGATCGACGAAGGTGACGCCGGCAATGCTCAGCCGCTCGGCGGTCACGCGATAATCGATCGCCGGGGTCGCGAAGGCGCCGTCGAGGACGAGGTCCGCCGCGATCCCGCGCCCTGCAAAGGCATCGGTCAGCGCCGATGGCTGCAGGAGCCTGAAATCGACCGCCAATCGTTCGAACGTGCTCGCGCCGATATCGACACCGCCTTCGGCCTCGAGCCGGAACGCATCGCTGGAGAGCGTCCCCGCGATGTCCGCCGCCGAGCCGTCGAGCTCGGCAGTGAGATCGATAGCGAGCGCAGGGGAGAGGAGGCTCGACGCGCTCCCCTCGAACAGCAGCGCGGCGCGCGCCGTGCCTTCGATCCCGAAGGTGCCGTCGCGCGCTGTCAGGCCAAGCCGGGCAAGCTCCTCGCCCGCGAGGTCAGCGACCAGCCGCCCGTCCCATTTCGACCAGTCGCCCTCGCCCGTCAGCTGCGCCTCGAGCGGCTGCGAGAGCCCGGCGAGCGCGGCGATAACCCCGTCCTCCGGCGCGGACAGGTCGAGATCAATGTCGAGCCGGTTGTCCTCGGGCACGGCATCGAGCAGCAGTGCGAGCCGGTCGCCCGACTGCGCGGACCCGGGGGTATCCTCGACCGGAAGCGTCGCGAGATCGGCGGAAACCTGCGCGCGTCCTTGCTCGACATGCGCCTCTCCTTTCAGCGTCAGAACCCGGCGCGTGCCCGTGACCGCTTCGCCGACGATGATCCGCTCGATCACCAATCGCCCGATATCGATGTCGAAGGAGGGAAGGAGGGGCGCATCATCGGGCGGGGTCTCGGCGAATTCGGGTAGCCGTTCGAGACGCACTTGCGGACTGGAAAGCGAACGGATGTCGAGCCGGTTGCCGATGAACGCGAAGGGGCGCCAGTCGAGCGTGACCCGCTCCGCGCTTGCGAAGACGCCCTGCGGGTCGCTCAATTCGAGATCGCGGATCACGAGATTGCCGTAGAGCGAGCCTTCCAATCTCCCGATGCCGATTTCGAGACCGTTTTCGAATTCGAGCGCCTCGACCTGGCGTTTCACGAAATCCTTGCCCGGCGGCGTGTTGATCCCGATCAGGGCAAGCGCGACGAGGGTTCCCAGCACCGCCAGCACGATGGCGAGCCAGCGCAGCAGGCGTTTTGGCCAGCTACGGCGCTCTTCCACGCCGCCGGTTTCCTCGGGAATGTCCGTCTCGCCCGCCATCAGAAGGCCTGCCCGATCGAGACATAGACCGCAAACGAGCTTTCGCCGCGGCGTCGGTCGATCGGCATTGCGATGTCGACCCGGACCGGACCGAAATTGGTATAATATCGACCGCCGATGCCCACTCCGAAGCGGATGTCGTCGAACTGGGGCATCGACTGGGTATAGACCTGGCCGGCATCGACGAAGGCGGCGACACCGTAATCGCCGAAGCGATAGCGCACTTCCGCCGCCGCTTCGACGAGGCTGCGTCCGCCGATCGGCCGTGAGCGGAAGGGGTCGGGCAGATCCTCGGGATCGGTGCCGGGCTCGATGTCCTCCGGATCGGGAAAATTCGGATTGGGTTCGAGCACACGCGGTCCGAGCTCCTGGAAACCAAAGCCGCGCACCGAGCCGCCACCGCCGGCATAGAAACGCCGCGAGGGGGCAAGATCGAAGCGGTCGATGCCCTGGATCGTGCCAACCCGCACCCGGCCTGCGAGCACGATCGATTCCGATGCCGGGAAATAGGCCGATCCGTCGATTTGCGCCCGGACATAGGGCTCGAACCCGTTGTTGAGCGAAGCCTCCGGCTCGACCAGGGCGGTAAGGCGGAAACCCTCCGTGGGATTGAGCAGGCTGTCACTTGTATCGAAACCGACCTCGCCCTTGAGCCCGGCGACCATGAAGGTGCGCCGGTCGCGCTCGTTGCGGACGAGGTCGAAATCCCGTTCGTTCGAAACGAAGAACTGCACGCCGTACCCATAGGTCAGCCGTTTCTGCCAGATCGGGGTCGAGATGTAGCGCACCATCGCCGCGACGCGCCCGGTGAATGCCTCGAACGCCTCGAAATCGGATCGCAGCGCGTCGGCGCTCAGTTCGAAGGAACGGTCGCGCCGTCCGGCATTGGACCGGCGGAAAGTGACGCCCAATGCCTGTTCCTGCGTCCCCGCCAGCGCTCTTGCCGAAAGCGCGCCTTCGGGCGGAAAGAGATTGCGGTGGGTCCAGCTGCCTTCGACGCTGAAGCCGCGGCCGGTGCCGAACCCGGCATTGCCGGCGATGGTGCGCGGTGGCCCCGCATCCTGTTCGACGACGACACGGGCATATTCGCGGCCCTCGCCAGCCCCCTCGCCGGTCGGCTGCGGATAGACCGCGACCGTATCGAACAGCCCGGTCGCCACCAGCGCCTGCCGCAGGTCGTTCAGCATCCGGCTGTCATAGGGCTCGCCGCGCTCGAACCGGGCGATCTCGGCGACGTGCTCCTCGCCGAAGGCAAGGTCGCCGCTGGTGGTGATTTCGCCGAAGACCGAAAGCGGCCCGGGATCGACCGGCAAGGTGTAGACCCCGCCCCCCGTCGCGCGGTCGAGCAGGATGTCACGCTCGCCTATCTCGACGAAGGGATAGCCCTCCTGCGGCAGCTTCACCGCGACCCGCGCCTCGGCTCCCTGCACGCGGCTCGCGACGATCGGCTCGCCCGGCTCGAGGTCCAGCGTGTCGCGGATGAGATTGGGCGGGTCGACCGGCGGGGCATCGACGATGATTTCTTCGAAGAGATAGCGCTGGCCCGGCTCGACCTCGATCCGCGCGACGAGCGGCCCCGTATCGTCATCGCGGTCGAGCCGCGGCCGCACGCTCGCCCCGAACCACCCCTGCGCCGCGAGCAGGCGTTGCGCGAGTTCGGCATCCTCGGTCAGGCGCGCATTGAGCTGTGCGATATTGGCGGCATCGCCGTCGCCTGCTTCGAGCGCGGAGAGTTCGAAGAAGCGATCGCGCAGATCCGCTGCGGTTTCGGCGTCGGCCTGCTCCAGCCCGGCAAGCTCGATCCGGTAGGATATCTCGATCAGCTCCGGCGCGGGCTCATCGTCATCTTCGAAAGTGACGGCTTCGAGTTCGAAACTCTCGATCGGGCTGAGCGGATCGGTCAGGGCCGTATCCTCGATCGGAGCATCGCCGATAGCCTCGATCGGGTCGCCATCGGCGAGGTCCTCCTCGCCGAGCGGCGCGGGCTCGCTCGTCCCGCGCGGCGGATCTTCATCGGCCCCGCCCATGCGGCGCTCGAATTCCCCGATCGTCTCCAGAGGTTCATCGAGCGCGGGATCGTCCTCGGGCGAGAGGTCGGGCATCTCGCGCTCGAACTCCTCCTGCGAGATCACGGGTTCGGGCTGAGGCAGGTCGGCGCCGTCAGGTGGCTCGGGAGGCCCCGGCATTTCCTCGTCGGATGGCGGAGGCCGCGTCGCGGCGCCGGCCACCTGCGCAGCGGAGGGAATCGAATGGGCGGCAAGGGCGAACCCCAGCGCCAGGCCAAGAGCGCGCCCGCAAACCCTCCCGGCCCAGCGGGAGCGAGCGAATGGCTTGGTAACTAGCGACCCTGTCGGGTTCATGTCCGGAACGTTCCCCTCGGCTTTCGCCGTTTCCCGATTCGCTTCTTGTCCGACGGAAATCCCGCGGCAAGCTAATTAAGCTACCGGGGATGCCGCGAGGTCCCGCAATGCTCCCAAAGCACGACGGGGCGTGGCTGACATGCGTTGCAAACCGTGGTCAGCGTCGCCCCCACATGCGCATGAGATTGGCGATCGTCTTGTCGAGCGTGAGCAATTCGGCCGATTGGCGAGACATTTGGGTGCGCAGAGACACGCGCAGGTTCTCAAGGTCGAACAGCATTTCGCGCTGGCCCTGATCGGCGATCCAGCTCTCGATCCAGCCGACACAGGCGATCCGGCAGCCGCTGGTCACGGGCCGCACCTCGTGAATGCTGGAGGATGGATAGAGCACGATCTCGCCCGCCTGCGGTTTGACCCATTGCGTCATCCCGGCAGCATGGATCACAAGTTCGCCGCCTTCGTATTCGGCGGGCGGCGTAAGGAAAAGCGTGAAGGAGATGTCGGTCCGCATCCGGTCTTCGCCCTTGCCCATCAGCGCATTGTCGACATGTGCGCCGTAATGGCCCTCGCCTTCGGTCCGGCTGACCAGCAGGCGGGAGAAGCGGTGCGGCTGCGCGGCAGCTTTCACCACCGCATTGTCGGCGACGATCCGCATGAGGTCGCCATGCAACGCCTCTCCCTCCCGGCCCGACAGCACCGCCTGCAGGTTGCGCTTTACCGCCTTCGCCGTCGCCCCGGCGGTTGCCCCTCCATCGCGCCATTCGAGCCGATCGATACGCGTGGCAAGGGCATCGAGGGCGGCGGTGTCTTCGATGGCACGGACAGTGAGGATCATGGGCGCGCACCCTGTTGCTGGGTTGATCTGATAATGATTTGCAAAAGCCGCCCTTCGCGATAGAGCGCAGCATGCAATTATAGACTGGAGAGACATTATGAAAGTCGAGCTGAAGACATGGGCCGGCCTCGGCCTTGCCACGGCGCTGGCGGGGGCAGGCCTTGCCGGTTGCGCCGGCGAAGGTGGCGGCGAAGGTGGTGAAGGCGGCGAAGCTGCACAGACCGCCCCTGCCGGTGAAGCTGGCGAAGGCGAAGGCGGCGAGGGCGAAGGCGGCGAGGGCGGCGAAGGCGAAGGCGGCGAATCCGGCTCGGATATCGGCGCGCTCCCGCTACCGCAGCGGCTTGCGTTCATGTCGGGGCATGTCGCAGCCGGGCTGGCTCTATACCGGGCGGGCGAAGCGGAGGCGGCCGCGCCGCACCTGATGCATCCGGTTTCCGAAGGTTACGAGGCCGAGCGCGCGGGGCTCGACCGGCTGGGCTTCGAGCCCGATACATTCCGCAGCGTCTCGAACGCCCTTGAACAGGGCAAGCCCGCGAGCGAGATTGAGCGCCAACTCGAGGCGGCTGAGGCGAACCTTTCCGCGATGCGTGAGGAAGCGGGCGGCGATCCGGCGGCGTTGATCCGCTTCCTGATGGACACGGCGGTCGAGGAATATTCGGCGGCGCTGACGGACGGCAAAGTGACCGATGCGGCGGAGTACCAGGACGCCTGGGGTTTCGTGACCGTCGCGCGCGAGCTTTCGAGCGAACTTGAGGGTTCTTCGTCGCAGAAGGTCGCCGCGGCTGTAGACGAGATGCTGGGGTTGTGGCCGAAGGATGCGCCGCTTTCGCCCGCCGATCCTGCACCGGCCGGCCAGGTCTCTGCGCTGGCATCGCGCGTGCTGCTCGCCCTGCCGCAGTAAAGCGGGGCAGCAATCGCGCCGTCGATGCGAAAAGGGCGGGATGCGGTTCGATCCGCATCCCTCCCTTTTTCATGCAGCAGATGCCCTTCGCGGGTCAGCCGCCGCTGCGCGCAGTGCCCTGTTCGATCAACGCGACCGCCTTGGCACTGGCTTCCTCCGAAGCCATTTCACCCTTCTTGATCGCGTCCGCCATCTTGAGCAGGTCGCCCGCGATGGTCGTGCCGACATCGGGATTCTGCGGGATGCGGATCCCGCCATTCTCCAGCGCCACGCGATCCCACGCGTCGCGGATGGCCTCCCAGTAATCCTTGGTCTTCGACCAGTATTCCTCGGCCGCCGAGACCGCGTAGCCATCGTAGCGCTCATAGGTGTTGAGCACGTATTCCTGCACGACCGGGACCAGTTCGCCGCTGCCGTCCTCGGCGGGCATCATCTTCGTGTTGTCCTGCCAGTGGATCCAGCCGTCCGGCGTGATCTGGTGGCGGTTGATGCCGACGTAGCGGTCGTAGATCGGCCCGCGCACTGCGTCGCGGCGGGCAAGCGGACGGGCGGTCCAGTTCGAACGCCAGCGCTTCACGCCGTGGGTTTCCTCCCACTGACCCCAGCCGGCATAGCGCGGGCTGTCGTCGACCTGGTAGACGGTCTGCGACCACCGACCATTGCGCATGGCCTCGGGCACTTCTTTCATTTCCCAGGTGTCGCCGCCCTTGAACACGAGGATCGCCTCGGGCTCGTATTCCCAGTCCTGCCGCCAGTGCTTGACGACATAGGGGCCTTCCTTGGTGTCGACGACGAGGAGGTGCTGGAGAACGATCTTTTCGCCCGTGTCCTCGATCACGCGGACCGATTCATAGCCGCTGGAGACCTTGCGATCGATCGGTTCATAGCCTTCCATCCAGGGAGTCGATTCCTGCATGTCGAAGACGACGGCATAGTCGCCCGCCATCGACAGGATTGTCTCGCGATCCGCCTCGAAAGCGGCCGTATCGGCGGCTTCGCTGCGCACGATAGGATCGTCGGCAAGCGCGGGAGCAGCGGGCATGGCGGCAAGCGCGATGGCGGCGAAGCCACTGGCGAGCATGGTCTTGGTCAGTCTGTGCATCGAAGATCTCCGATTCATGAGATGGTGTTATATCGCAAATGATAATCAGAATTGGAAGCTTGCCGAAAGGCTGAAATTGCGGCCCGGCCGGGTGAAGGCACCGGCAATGCCTGAATCCGCCACCGAAAGGCCGCGCACGTCGGACCAGTAGATGTACCGCTCGTCGGTGAGGTTGAAGATCCCGCCGCGCAGCTTGATCTCGTCGGTGACGGCAACGAAGGCGGTGAGATCGACGATGGTGAAGGATCCCGGCCGGAACAATTCGCCTCCACCCGGTGCAGGCGGGGTCTCGTCCGCGTCCTTGCGCGCATTGTGGGTGACGATCAGTTCGCCCCCGAAACGCCCGGCGGGATCGCGATATCCGAGCCCGGCGACGAGATTGTAGGGATCGATCGTATCGAGAGGCGTGCGCGTGCCGTCCGGCTCGATGACGTCGCCATTGGCATAGGCCATCGCGAAACGCCCCGTGATCCCGTTGTGCAGTTTGAGATCGGCGCGCGCCTCGATCCCCTCGATCTCGACTGCGTTGAAATTGACGAACTGAAACACCGCCGGATCCTGAGGGGTGAATGAACCGCTGATGACCTGCTGGCTGATGAAATTGTCGTAATCGCCCTTGAAGCCGACCACCTGCACCGAGAACACATCACCCGTATAGCGCGCACCTGCCTCGAAACTCTCGCTCGTTTCGGGGCGCAGGTCGGGATTGGGCGCGGAGATGTAGCCGCCTGCGGGGAACTGGAAGAAATTGTTCACCTGGCTCGGCGTGGGCGCGAGGAAGCCTTGCGCATAATTGCCGAAAAGCAGGAACTCGTCGGTCAGGTTGACGGTCGCTCCCAGCTTTGGCGAGAGGCGGCTGTCGCTCTGGCCTTCGGGAACGAAGCCCACCAGCAGGGGGTCGTCGGTCGGTTCGAGATCGTAGAAATCGAAGCGCAGCGCGGGAAACAGGGTCACCGCCCCATCGGCGAACGTGATCTCGTCCGAGATGAAAAGCCCGCCCAGCGTGAAATCGGTCACCGGGAAGGCGCGTGTCGGGAAGGTCTCGCTGCGGCCCGGGAAGGTGCCATCGCGCAATCCCTCCTGCCGGGTGAAGCTGACATCGCCGCCAAAGGCGATCTGATGCCGCATTCCGCCCATGCCGAAGGAGCTGCGCGCCTCACCGACCGCGCCATAGACCCGGTTCTCGAAAGTGTTCAGTCGCTCGCGGTCGGGCGCCGGAATGAACCCGAGCGGCGTGCGTTCCTCGAAGGCGAACTGGCGGTCCTCAGCATCCTGCCAATAGGCCGAGAGGAAGGCGTATTCGATCACGTCATCCGCTTCGCCGTCAAAGGTCCAGTCGAGTGAAGCACGCACGCGTTCGTTGGTGTCGCGCGCATTCAGCGCATCGACGTTCCAGACCGGCGCGGGGCCGAACAGGAAAGCCGGGCCGAGCGCGGTGAGCACTTCGGTTTCGACCGCGCTGTCAAGATATTCGCCGGTCAGGCGGATGCGATGCGCGCCGCTGTTCCAGACGAGCTTGGCGAGGACCGCGTCGCTCCGACCGATCTGCGGGTTGGGCGCCGTGCGGGTTTCGCCGATGCCGTCGTTCTCGCCCTGGTTCTCCAGCTCCTCGAAATCACGGCTTGTGTAAGCGATCATTGCCGAAATGTCGCCGAGCTTGCCCGCCATCGTGGCGGTCAGGGCGAATTCATCGTCCTCGCTCGAATATTGCGAAGAAACGAAGCCGCCGAAATCATCCTCGCCGATCAGGTCGACCGGATCCGACGTCGTGAAGCTGACCGCACCTGCAAGACCGTCGCTGCCATAGAGCGCAGAGGCCGGACCGCGCAGGATCTCGACCGACTTGACGAGGCTGACATCGGTGAAACCGCCGCGTCCGGCATCCTGCGCGCCAAAGGCGAAACCCTGGGGCGAACGGATGCCGTCGACCTGGATGAGGACGCGATTGCCGCCGATCCCGCGAATGACGAAATCCTCGTTTCGCGCACGGCCCGTGGAACCGAAGGCGGCGCCGAAGCGCGCGGGCGCGCGTCGCACGGTGACGCCAGGCTCGAAGCGGACGAGGTCCTTGATGTCGGTCGCGAGTTGATCGGCGATTTCCTCGTCGGTAAGCACGGTGACGGTGGCGGGCACGTCCTGGATCCTGACCGGGGTCCGCGTGGCGGTAACGACGATCGTGGGGTCGTCCTTTACCTGCGGCGCGGCTTCGGCCTCGATGGATTTGGTCTCGGCGGACGCGGGCATTGCGGTCAGGAGAGCAGCGGCAAGCGCGGCGAGCGAAGTCGTTGCGTGTGGAGCTTTCACGTTCGATCCCATGTGACAGTGTTACAAACTCGGTCGGGGGACTGCCGTTGTTGCGAATGAGAGTCAATAGATTTGCGAATGCGACTGCGAATTATTCTCATAAGCGGGTCCAAGCCGTCATCGGCTTGCCCTCATCGCATGGACGACAAAGCTCTTGGGATCTCGTCATGAGGATTTTGGAATGGGGCCTGCCCCATCAGGGGCAGCAAAGCCAGGCGATCGCAGGCCCGGGCCGGCAGTCCAGGCCCAGCGATTGCGTCAGCGGCGCTCGATCCCCTCGGCAAGCAGGCGGTTGACCGCAGCGGCGATCTCCTCCGGATCGCCCGGCGCCGCGTCCTCGCTGCCCCATACCGCGTAGCGCAGGCCGACGAAGACGTTCATCCCCATGATCGCCCAGGCCTCGATCTCGCCCAGGCCAGCGCGCAGTTCACCGGCGGCGGCCCCCGTCTCGATCCGCGCCCGAATGCGTCCTGCGATCGTCTCATAATGGTTCCGATAGCTTTCCGGGTCGACGAATTCGGCTTCGTCGATGATGCGGTAGATTTCCTTGTGCTCGCGCGCGAAGGCGAGGAAGGCCGCGAGCGCCGCACGCTCGATCTCCATCGCGCCCATGCCTTCCTTCAGCGCCGAACGCGCTGAAGTCCGGACATTCTCGCTCATGTCCTGAACCAACGCCCGGAACAGCGCATCCTTGCTGTCGAAATAGGTGTAGAAGCTGCCCAGCGCGACGCCCGCACGCCTCGTGATCGAGCTCACGGAGGCTTCGTGGAAGCCTTTTTCGCCGAATTCCACCGCCGATGCATCAAGCAGCTTGCGCAGCGTCCTGCGCCCGCGCTCGGTTCGCGGCGCCTTACCCTCGGCGGCGGCACTATCGACCTGCGCGCGCGATTTCTCGCCCTGATCGGAGCGGTTCGAGTTCGCCATGACTGCCTCCCGTCAACGCATGGGTAGGCAAGCCGGTGGATCGAAACAAGGAAAAACTTGAAAGTTGGTTCACCTTTCAATATCGAGCCGAAAACGACAAGAACCGGAGAGGGAAAATGATGAAGAACGTGATCGCACGCCGCGCGCTGCTGCTGGCGGGTTGTGCCGGGCTGGGGGCGATCGCCGCGCCCGCCGCCGCGCAGGACAGTGACATCGACACCGCTGCCGAAGAGGCGGAAACGCTCGACGCCGGGAACACCATCGTCGTCACCGCCCGCCGCCGCGAGGAACGCCTCATCGACGTGCCGATCTCGGTCACCGCGCTGACCGGCGAGACGCTGCAGCAGCAGGGCATCCTCGAACTCACCCAGATCGGCCAGCAGGTTCCCAACATCACGCTCGAAGTGAGCCGCGGCACCAACACCACCCTTACCGCCTTCATCCGCGGCGTCGGCCAGCAGGATCCTGTTGCCGGCTTCGAGGCGGGCGTCGGGCTCTATATCGACGATGTCTATCTCAATCGCCCGCAGGCCGCAGTGCTCGACATCTACAATGTCGAGCGGATCGAGGTGCTGCGCGGGCCGCAGGGCACGCTTTACGGACGCAACACGATCGGCGGCGCGATCAAGTATGTCACCGCCGAACTGCCCGATGATCCGAGCCTGCAGATCCGCGGAGCCTACGGCAATTACGACCAGGCCGACCTGATCGTGACCGCATCGACCCCGATCACCGACAATCTCAAGATCGGCGCGAGCGGCGCGCGCCTGTCGCGCGGCGGATTCGGCGAGAACCTGACGCTCGGTACGGAGAACTACAACAAGGACGTGTGGGCCGCACGCGGCACGATCGAATTCGACAGCGGCCCCGTCTTCGTGCGCCTGTCGGGCGACTATGTGAAGGACAACAGCGAAGCCCGCCAGGGCCACCGCCTGATCCCCGGCCTGCTTAGCGGAGCGCCGGTGCTCGACGACGTGTTCGACACGCGCGCCGGGCTCAATGTGGTCGACCAGGAGGTCGAGGCCTATGGCGGCGCGCTCAACATCGCGATCGAGGTCTCGGACACGATCACCCTCAAATCGATCACCGGCTACCGCGAGGACCGGTCGACCACCCCGATCGATTTCGACAGCCTTCCCGCCGCCGACCTAGACGTGCCTGCGATCTACGAGAACGACCAGTTCAGCCAGGAACTCCAGCTGCTTTACGAAGGCGATCGGCTGTCGGGCGTGGTCGGCTTCTACTACCTCAACGCGAATGCCTTCACCGCGTTCGACGTCGCGCTGTTCAACACCGGAGCCGCGATCGGCCTTCCCGGCCTCAACGCGCAGACGCTGGGCGATGTCGATACCGAAACCTGGTCGGTCTTCGCCGATTTCACCTATGACCTGACCGACACGATCAGCGTCTCGCTGGGCGGGCGCTACACCAATGACAAGCGCACCAGCCGGGTGCTGCGCACGACCTTCATCGGCGGGTTCTCGGACCTGTTCGACGGGACAGGTGTGCCGATAGCGGTGACCAGCGATTTCGAGGGCAGCGAGACCTTCGAGGACTTCAATCCGCGCGCCTCGATCAGCTGGCAGCCCAACCGCGATCACAACGTCTATTTCACCTATTCGCAAGGCTTCAAGGGCGGCGGCTTCGACCCGCGCGGCCAGACCACGGCAGCGCCCGATCTGGACGGCGACGGCGATGTGGATTTCGACGACCAGTTCGAATTCCTGCGCTTCGCGCCGGAGACGGTCGACAGCTTCGAGCTGGGCTGGAAGGCCTCGCTGCTCGACAACCGGCTCAACATCTCGCTCGCGGGCTTCCTAAGCCAGTACAACGATGTCCAGATCCCCGGCTCGGTCGGGCTCGACACCAATGGCGACGGGGTGAACGACAGCTTCATCGGCATCACGTCGAACGCGGCGAGCGCCGACGTCAACGGGATCGAGTTCGAAGGCAACGCGCTGGTCGGCAAGGATTTTGCCGGCAATGGCAGCCGCTTCTCGGTCAACTGGTCGCTGGGCGTGCTCGATGCGCAGTTCAACACCTTCATCGACGCCTTCGGCAACGATGTCGCCGATCAGCGGGTGTTCCAGAACACACCCGACATCACCGGCCACATGGGCTTCAATCTCGGCATCCCGGCAGGGGACGGCATGTTCGACCTCATTGGCCTTGCCTCGCTGCGTTCGGATGCGAGCCAGTTCGAGGTGCCCAATCCCTTCCTCGACCAGGATGGCTTCGTCCTGGTCGATGCGAGCGTGGTCTACACCTCCGAGGACGGGTTCTATTCGATCGGCCTTCACGGCAAGAACCTGTTCGACAAGGAATATATCGTGGCGGGCTACAACTTCGTCAGCGGCGGCACGCCCCCGGGCACGCCCTTTACGCCGACCCTGGGGCTTGAAGGGACGCTGACCGGGTTCTACGGAGACCCACGCCGGGTATTCGTCACCGCGCAGGTCAATTTCTGATCGGCCCCTTGGACGGGAGCTGAAACGGGAAAGCCCGGAAGGCAAGCGTGGCCTTCCGGGCTTTTCTTGTTCGCGTCGCTTGCGATCAGCTGACCGTCGCGGGCGACCCATTGGTCTTGGCGAGCGCTCCGCCGGGCGGGTTGTCGATTACCGTGCCGGTATCGCTGTTCGGCCCGTCGGTCGGCTTCGCCTTGGTCCCTTCGACTTCCTTCCCGTCGAAATAGCGCTTCGCCAGGTATCCGCCCGCTCCCATGGCGAGCATCGCGGGAAAGCTGATGCGCTTGAGGATGAAAGGCGCGGCGCGCGCGACGACGACCCCGGTGGTCCCGCCAAGCACGGGATAGCGCTTTGCCATTTTCGAGCCGACTGCGGCCCCGATGAGTGATCTGAGCATTGTTGTTCTCCTTCACCTGATCAATCGGTTCGGGGGGCAGGCGGTTCCGTAGGATGGTCGCGCAGGCGCAACGCATGGCCGCCAGGCAGGCCCGCGGCAAGAAACGGGTTTTCTTGGGGGCCGCGAGCAGGCATAGGCGCAGCCCATGCACGATATCCGCCTGATCAGGGACGATCCCGAAGGCTTCGATGCTGGCCTCGCCCGGCGTGGCGCTGAGCCGCAAGCGAAGGCGCTGCTCGCGCTCGATGAGGAACGACGCGCGCTCACCACGAAATTGCAGGAAGCCCAGAGCCGCCGCAACGAGGCCTCCAAGGCCATCGGCAAGGCGATGGGCCGGGGCAATGCAGACGAAGCCGAGAAGCTCAAGGCCGAGGTCGCCGAGCTGAAGCAGGCCATGCCCGAGCTTGAAAAGCGGCTGGAGAAGGTCTCGGACGAGCTCGACCACGCGCTCGCGGTGATCCCGAACATCCCCGCCGCCGACGTGCCCGAGGGCGAGGACGAGGAAGGCAATGTCGAGGTCGCTCGCTGGGGAACGCCGCGCGGGTTCGACTTCGAACCGAAAGAACACGCCGATATCGCGCCTGCGCTCGGCATGGAATTCGAGACCGGGGCGAAGCTGTCGGGCGCGCGTTTCACCTTCCTGCGTGGGCCCATGGCGCGCCTGCACCGCGCATTGGGCCAGTTCATGCTCGACCGGCAGGTGGGCGAGAACGGCTATACCGAGTGCAACCCGCCGGTGCTGGTCCGCGACGAGGCGATGTACGGGACCGACAAGCTGCCCAAGTTCGCCGAGGACAGTTTCCGCACGACCGATGATCGCTGGCTCATCCCCACCGCCGAGGTTTCCCTGACCGCCAGCGTGATGGGCGACATCCTCGATGCGGACGCGCTGCCCATCCGGCTCACCGCGCTGACCCAGTGCTTCCGCTCCGAAGCGGGCGCGGCGGGGCGCGACACGCGCGGCTTCATCCGCCAGCACCAGTTCGAGAAATGCGAACTCGTCAGCATCGTGAAGCCCGAGGATTCGGAGGCCGAGCACGAGCGCATGACTAAATGTGCGCAAGGCGTGCTCGAGGCGCTCGGCCTGCCCTATCGCACCATGCTGCTATGCACCGGCGACATGGGCTTCGGCGCGAGAAAAACCTACGATCTCGAGGTGTGGCTTCCCGGACAGGGCGCTTTCCGCGAAATCTCTTCTTGCTCGAACACCGGCGATTTCCAGGCGCGGCGGATGAAGACCCGCTACCGTCCGGAAGGCGAGACGAAGAAGACCGAATTCGTCCATACTCTGAACGGATCGGGCCTTGCCGTGGGCCGCACGCTGGTCGCGGTGATCGAGAACTATCAGGAGGCCGACGGCAGCGTTACCGTGCCTGAGGCCCTTCATCCCTACATGGCGGGTACGACCCGGCTGGAGCCGACGACGTAATGCGCATCCTTGTCACAAATGACGACGGATACCACGCCCCCGGCCTTGCCGTGCTGGAGGAAATCGCGGCGCAGTTTTCCGACGACGTGTGGGTCTGCGCCCCATCCGAAGAGCAATCGGGCGCGGGCCATTCGCTCACGCTCAACCGCCCGGTGCGGCTCCAGAAATATGCCGATCGGCGCTATGCCGTGACCGGAACGCCGACCGACAGCGTGATGATGGCGCTGCGCGAAGTGCTGGACGCGCCTCCGGACATCATCCTGTCGGGCGTCAATCGCGGGGCCAATCTGGGTGATGACATCACCTATTCGGGCACGGTTTCGGCCGCGATCGAAGGCGCGCTCGCGGGCGTGCGCTCGATCGCTCTTTCGCAGGTCTACAGCGGCGAGACGCGCGGGACCGATTCCGAATTCGCGGCCGCGCGCGAATGGGGGCCGAAGGTGATCGCCCCACTGCTCGACGCGCCCTTTGCCGAGCGAACATTGGTCAATGTCAATTTCCCGCCCCGTCTGGCCGGCGAGGTAAAGGGCATCCGCGTTTCCCGGCAGGGCTTTCACGACTACAAGCGCGGCACCGTGGTCGAAGGCCGCGACCCGCGCGGATATCGCTATTTCTGGTTCGGCCTCGACCCGATCGAGCACACGCTGGACCATGGCACCGACCTCGAGGCGATCGATGACGGCTATGTCTCGGTCACGCCGCTGCAGCTCGATTTCACCCATTATCCGACCATCGGCCAGCTCGCCGAGAGGTTCGGGGACTGAGCCGGACCGGGGGCGAGGGGGCGATGGCGGAAGACAGGCCGCAAAAGCTGACCACGGCCCGGTCCAAGTCCGAGCCCAAGGCGCGCGCGCGCCGTCATTTCCGGCCCCTGCGCCGCGCGGTCCGACTGCCGGTCTGGGGCGATCTCAGCATAAGGATCGGCCTTGCGCTGTTCCTGATCTTCGTCGTCATCGGCATCCACTGGTGGGACCGCGAGGGGCTGGTCGACAATTTCGACGGCCATGTGAGCTTTCTCGACGTGGTCTATTTCACGATGATTTCGATCACGACGACGGGCTTTGGCGACATCGCCCCCATTACCGACCGTGCCCGCCTGATCGAGGCGGTGATCGTGACGCCGGTGCGCTTTGCCGTCCTCTTCATCTTCGTCGGCACGGCCTATAACTTCATCATCAAGCGCAGCTGGGAGAAATGGCGCATGGCCCGTATCCAGGAGCAATTGTCAGGCCACGTCGTCGTGCTGGGCTATGGCGTTTCCGGCTCGCAGAGCGTCGAGGAACTTATCGCGCGCGGCACGCCGGCCGACAATATAGTGGTCGTCGATCCGAGCGAGGACCGGCTTGCAGAGGCCGAAAAGCTCGGCGTCAACGTCATGGCCGCCGATGCGACCCGCGACGAGACGCTGAAAGCGGTCCGGATCGGCAATGCGCAGAGCGTGCTGGTGTCCGCCGGGCGCGACGACACTTCGATCCTGATCGTTCTGACCGTCCGCCATCTCGCGCCCAAGGTGCCGATCAGCGTCGTCGTGCGCGCGCAGGACAACGAGGTGCTCGCCCGGCAGGCGGGGGCGAACAATGTCATCAACCCGGTGCGCTTCACCGGGTTGCTGCTGGCGGGAAGCGCCAAGGGGGCGCATATCTCCGACTATCTCGCCGACCTCGCATCGGTTTCGGGCCGCGTCCAGCTTGTCGAACGGGTCGTGGATGACGAGGAATGCGGCAGGTCGATCACCGATCTCGCCAGCGGCGGCAAGGGCCTCAGGATCTATCGCAATGGCCGCGCGATCGGATATTGGGAGGAGGAATGCGAGAGCCTCCAGAAGGGCGACGTCGTGGTCGAGATCGTGCCGACCGAAAACGGCACGAACAAGGGCGACGGGCACGGCGACAATCGCAAGTAGAGCCTTAGCGAAACAGCAGGAATACCCCGCCCATCGCCGCCATTCCGACGAGGAAATGGCCCGCGTCGATCGCGAAGAGCCGCCCACTCCTTCGCTGGTAGAGGTAATTGATCCCGATCGCCGGGATCATGACTCCGACGGCGAAACCTACCGCCATCATGATGACGACATGCGGGGCAGGATCGGTCCGCGCGATCAGGTGCCACAGCACCATGGCGACCAGCATTTCGAACAGAAAGGTGAGGCCGAAGATCACGGCCATGTTGCCCGAACGCACATCCCCGTCCGACAGCCCCGCCGCTTTCTGCCACGCCTTTCCGAAAAGGATTCCGTACCAGATCGCGCCGACCGCAAAGAAGGCTGCGGCCCCGGCCAGCACCGGCCAAAGTGCGAAGTCGTTCATCTCGGTTCTCCTCGTAAAGCATCGCGCTAGCGCATCCGCAGCTTTGCGTGTAGAGGCCCGCGCCAAATGAACACCGCAACCGCCTCCCCTCCCCGCACCTTGCCCGACCAGAAGCGCGTCGGCATGGTCAGCCTCGGCTGCCCCAAGGCGCTGGTCGATTCCGAACGCATCCTCACCCGTCTGCGCGCCGATGGCTACGCGATCAGCCCCGATTACTCGGGCGCCGACGTCGTGCTGGTCAACACCTGCGGCTTTCTCGATTCCGCGAAGGAGGAAAGCCTCGCGGCGATCGGGGAGGCGATTTCAGAGAACGGCCGCGTCATCGTGACCGGCTGCATGGGCGAGGAAGCGGACGCGATCCGCGCCGCGCACCCGCAGGTGCTGGCGGTGACGGGTGCGCATCAATACGAACAGGTGGTGGACGCGGTCCACACCCACGCGCCGCCCAGCCAGGGCCCGTTCGTCGACCTGATCCCGCAGCCCGACATCAAGCTGACGCCGCGCCATTACAGCTATCTGAAGATCTCCGAGGGCTGCAATCATTCCTGCGCGTTCTGCATTATCCCCCAGCTGCGCGGAAAGCTCGCCAGCCGGCGGATCGACGCGGTGCTGCGCGAGGCGGAAAAGCTGGTTGCGGCGGGGACGAAGGAACTGCTCGTCATCTCGCAGGACACAAGCGCCTATGGCGTCGATATCCGGCATGAACCGCGCATGTGGAAGGACCGCGAGGTGCGCGCGCACATGACCGATCTCGCGCGCGAACTGGGCGGGCTTCGCACTGACGAGGCCCGCGCGCCGTGGGTGCGGCTGCATTATGTCTACCCCTACCCCCATGTCGACCATGTCATCCCGCTCATGGCCGAGGGGCTGCTTACACCCTATCTCGACATCCCATTCCAGCACGCGAGCCCCCGGGTGCTCAAGCTGATGAAACGCCCCGCCAACGAGGCCAAGGTGCTCGACCGGCTGAAAACCTGGCGCGTGACCTGCCCCGACATCGCGGTGCGCTCCTCCTTCGTGGTCGGCTTTCCGGGCGAGACCGAGGAGGATTTCGAATATCTCCTCGACTGGCTCGCCGAAGCGCAGCTC
>Ga0207419_1001392_pt1 | contig 18348 bp, 6 predicted proteins | sample ElkSloMetagenome_4_FD_184723 | JGI IMG/M metagenome (GOLD analysis project Ga0207419, IMG submission 184723) | Hot spring microbial communities from Elkhorn Slough, Monterey Bay, USA - MD2A (version 2) | ecosystem: Environmental > Aquatic > Marine > Intertidal zone > Estuary: Microbial mat ...
GAAGAGAAAGCTGTTACTTTTTCCGGAAGTCTGAACGTTGGCGCCTGGGTATATGGTTCACAGGGAATAGAAAAACGCAGATCGCCCTTCAGCTGGTACATTAGCGGATCCCCTACCCTTACCATTTATAATCTTACGTTACCCTTTTCATTTACCATAAGCGAGCAACAACGTTACTTTTCCCAGCCTTTTAACCGGTTTGGGGTCAGTCCTTACTATAAATGGGTGACTTTACATGGCGGGTACCGAAGCATGTATTTTTCTGATTACACCCTTGCCGGTGAGGTATTTCTGGGGGGCGGTGTAGAACTAAACCCCGGAAAATTCAGGTTTGCAGCCATGTATGGCCGGTTTAGAAAAGCCGTTGAAGAAGTCACCGATACCAGCCTTAATATTCCAAACCTGCCTGCATCATACAAGCGAATGGGATATGGCATGAAAGTAGGATTTGGATCAAAAAGCAGTTTTGTTGATTTTATTATTTTTAAAGCAGCAGACGATTCGTCCTCACTTCCCCAACGGCCTGTGAACACTCCTGTAAGGCCAATGGATAACCTTGTGCTGGGTGTGCGTTCAAACATCCTCATAGCCAACAGGGTTACATTTAACTTTGATGTTTCCGCCAGTGCATTAACACTGGATACGAAAACAGTGGAATCATTTGAAATACCTCAGGAATTAAGCCCTTATCAAAACCTGCTCACCATCAACCAGTCTACCATATTTAACACTGCCGGGCATGCTTCACTGCATTACAACGGGGATAACTTTGGCCTTATGTTTAAAGTTAAACGAATTGACCCCGGTTATCAATCACTTGGCATCTATTACATCCAGTCTGATTTGATAGATTACACAGTAAGTCCGGATCTTCGACTGTTTAAAGGGAAATTGTACCTCAAATCCTCTTTCGGAATTAGAAAAGACAACCTGAACAATAAAAAACCAGCTGAAACACGCAGAACAATAGGATCAGCCGCCCTAAATTTTAATCCCACAAGTAAATTTGGCATGTCTGTTAATTATGCCAATTACGGAACCTCCCAGGCAAGTGGCTTAATTCAGTTGAACGACAGCATCCGCATGAGCGTGGTAAATACAACCTATGGCGGAAATATCAGGTTTACCAATGTTAACGAACGCATTGTTTCCTCCTTCATTATCATGACCAATTACAATGAGTTTAATGATCAAAACCAGTACACACAGGATTTTACTGAAAGCAGTTCAGTGGTTGGAAATGCCTCCTATAATTTCAGCATTGTAAAAACCGGTACTTCTTTTAATGTTTCCTATAATGTCACCAATTTCAAAAATAACTTTAGCAACGTATTTTCTCACGGGCCGGTAGCAGGTGTGTCCATGCAATTTCTGGAAAAGAAACTGACAGCGGCTGTAAACCTGAATTATCAGAAGCGCAGGAGTGATGAAGTTGATGATGGCGGAATTTTCCAGGGAAGTCTCCGCTTTTCTTACCGGATAAAAGATAAACATACGTTTAACCTGGAAAGCTTTTATACCCGGAATAATTCAGGAAATGTTTCATCATTTACCTATAACGAACAGCGTATAAGTTTACGATACGGATATACCTTTTAACCTGCTAAATACCTGAACAACATGACTTCAGCACTAATTCAGCACAGACAAAAATTACATAAACTTTTGGTTGCATTAATATGCTGCCTTTTGTTTTCTTTTTCAACAAAAGGACAACAGGTTACTGTTTCCACCACAGTGTTACCGCCCTATACTCCAATAATCAGTGATTATTATTCTTATGAGGGAAAAGTTGTGGTTATTCTGCAAAACATCACAATGTCACCGGTTGAACTTAAGCTGGGAGGAACATTTTCAGGAGATAATGGAATAGAAATAAAATCCAATCCTTTTGCTACACCATCAGCCCCCATTACCTTAGCGCCTGGTGAAACCCGACGACTTACCACTGCAGAAATAGCTGAATTGTTCAGGGAAGATCAGTTGATATATTCAGGTATTTCAAGGGAGCGCATTGCCAGGGACCGTGCATTGCCCTATGGCATTTACCAAATGTGCATCAGGGCTTATGAATATGGTACTCCCGGACAAACCGTCCCCTTGTCTCCTGAGTTTGGCGGTTGTAGTAATCCATTTGAGTTACAATATCTTGAAACACCGGAAATAACTTTTATCAATACAGAATCCTGTGGGGAAACCTTAACCCCCACAACGCCGCAGAATGTAACCATTAACTGGACAATTCCTCCAGGCGCCCCTCCGGGCACTGAATATACGCTAACAATTGTTGAAGTAATACCCGACGACAGGCAACCAGAGGAAGCTATCCGGACAGCTACTTCACCCGTGTTTTTCGAAAGAACTGTTACCACACCTATGATTATTCTGGGACCTGCTGATCCGCCCCTGGTCGAAGGCAGGAGATATGCTCTGCGTGTACAAGCTGATAATCCAGTTGCTGGCACTTATTTTCGTAACAATGGATACGGGCCGGCATGTTCATTCCAGTATGGAGTTGGTATTGAAGGGGCAGGCGTAACTGTAGAGTCAGTCTATCCGGAGAATAATGACTATATCCCTTTCTCTTATTTTCCCATTATTATAAAATGGGGTGAATATAATAATAGTTATAACCGTTTTCAATCTGATTACAGGCTTATGGCCTCCGGCACGCAGGTCACATCACATTCACGCACCCTCCCCTGGGGTTTTGGCCCGCTGGAAAGTCAGCAACGAGCCACCGGCTTTAGCGAAATGGAGCAGGATCAGGCCCAACATATTGCCGTGAACCGCAATCAGACAGAGCGGCCACTGCATAATTTTCAGCGCGGCATACCCTACCGGTGGGAAGCTGATATAACCATGAATCGTTTTGGCTCTACACAGGATTACCTGGGGCAAACGGTGGCTGATTTTCATTATGGCATGGATGTTTCCAAACCTCTGTTTCCCGAGGACGGTGCCGAAGAATCCCCGGGAGATATTACCCTGGAATTCAAAACAGCCGATGCTCCCGGTAAGCTTTTGCCACCTTTTGCTATCGTTCAGGCCAGAGGAGGTTCCGGTTCAACCTTTTTTAACGGACTGGTAAATGAGAAGTGGGCCCTGGAAGTGTCGCGGGAAAATAGTTTTAGCACCGTAATTGATACTGCAATAGGAACAGTAGGCAGGGATTTTGACTTGCAAACCAGTGATGAATCGGCTATTATCAGTGAATTATATAAAAATGTTTCCAGAACATTTAATTATACAGATACAGGAACTTATTACTGGCGGATCAAATGGCTTCGAAATCCTGATGGAAACAACGCATCTGATTATTACCAGGTAAGCGAAACATACCGTTTTCACATTGGCGAGGAAATTACACCCCCAACAGACACTGTACCTGATACCCGCGGCGAGTGTGTTGATGGATGCGATGCCGAGCCCATAACAGCAAGCGAACGCACGCCTTCATCCTCATTTAATGTAAATGATAACGTGCAGGTGGGCAGGTTTACCATGAAACTTACCCAGGTTACCTGGGCCGGAAATACCGCGCGCGGGCAAGGCACCATAAATGTGCCTTTCTTTAATGCTCCCATGAAGGTAGAATTTTCAAATATTCAAATTAATGCAGCTGGAAAAGTATTTGCCGGCACCGTTGAAGGGCTCGTGGATAATTCAACCCTTATACCGTCTGGCATGAGCGGGCCATTAGGCACTATGACGGGTATGTCAAACGAAGAAGCTGATGCCCTGAACACCTATGTTTCGCAAGGCACCCGGTTGGTAAGTGCACTTACCGGTAGTGAACCCATTGGCCTGCCCATCGGCCTTGACCATGTTATCGATGGCCAGCGCTACACCATCGCCATTGTGGGGTTAAATTTCACTCCTGAACGCGCCACGCTGAATGCAATTTTCAGCATTGATGTTCCAGAGCTGAACGGCTGGTTATCACTCGGTGCTTCAGATATTTGCTTCCACCAAAACGGACTGGCCGGATTGGGACGTGCCCTGTTATACAACCCCGTAGATCAAACCATCCCGTTCTCTGACGAAGTCAGCCTCACCTTTAAGAAATCGGTATTTCCTGCCGATTCAGGTACTTTTGTCCGCTGGGATTGCGATGGCTTCCAGGAATTAAGGATTAAGGGCGAATTTACCTTTCCGCGCGACTGGTTTGTACCGGATTCTGTGACAGGTGCAGCAGGTTCAGACCAGGTGAAGGCGCGCTTTACCACTTCGGTAAGAAAAAAAGGAAACTGGTATGCCGCACTTGATTTTGACCCCTTTCAGCTGGCTGACCTTCCCGGGTGGGGCTTCCGGGTACAGGATGCCGTTTTTGATTTCTCTGATTTAGGAAATGCTGAGGGAATGCGATTCCCGGCAGACTACCGGGGCGAACGGACGGTACGGTGGAAAGGGTTCTACATGAAGCGTTTGCACGTGAAATTACCGGAAGAATTCAAAACATATGAAGACCCTGCAAAGCGGCTGACCTTTGCCGTGCAGGATGTACTTATCGACCGTACCGGACTATCAGGCAGCCTTAGGGCTGAAAATATTGTGAGCATATCTGAAGGAAACATTGATGAATGGGCATTTTCGCTCGATACCATTCATATTGATCTAATAAGCAATTCATTTTCACGGGGTGGATTGAACGGTCTTATTAAAGTTCCCATTGGAGATAATCCGATAAAATATGATATGCTACTACGGAGAGATACAGTTGGAAACTATGCTTATGAATTCAATATTCGTCCAACCGATACCATCAGTGCAGATATTTGGGAAGCACAGCTCAACCTGCTGCCAACCTCAAGAATAAATGTTACCGTAGACACGCGTGGTTTTACTGCCCTGGCTGATCTCAGTGGAGACCTGAGTATTGCAGGCGATGTGGGGTCAATGGACAACCTGGATTTCAGAGGAATAGAATTTGAGGGGTTAGTGGTTCAATCAAGAGCCCCTTACCTGAGTTGTCGCTCATTTTCGTTCGCCAGCCCCCAGCATAGTGCAGGCGGTTTTCCAGTGGGCATAAGTGATTTACAGTTAGTAACGAGGGAGGGACCCGGCCTTTTGGAGACGGATCCCTCACCCGGGCCAAGAGCCGGACTTGCTTTCAATCTAAACCTGGCAATAAGTGGGGAATCAAATACCTTTAGTGCTACCACCCGGATTGCACTGCTGGGTAAACTGAATCTTGGCGGTGGAGAAGCGCAAGCCTGGAAATTTTCAGGGATTAGCCTCGACTCTGTCGCTATCGGAGGAAGTGTGGGTGTGGTTGAAATTGAGGGTGCCCTTGTTTTTTACAACGCGCATCCCACGTATGGCGAAGGCATCAAAGGTTACCTGAGAGCCTCTTTTAAACCTACCATTACGGTAGCAGCCACTGCACAATTTGGTTCTGTCAATGGTTTCCGGTACTGGTATGTTGATGCCATGGCTGAAATCAATCCTGGACTAACCGTGTTTTCCGGATTATCTGTGAATGGATTTGGAGGGGCCGCCTATTATCATATGAAAATGAGCGACCCGCCTTCATTTGAAGAATTAAAAGGCGCATCCGGCACCCCTGAAGGAGGCTCCACACCGGGTGCGAGTGCGTCAAAGACCACTTACTTACCCGACAGGGAAACATTGTTTGGTTTTGAAGCGAAATTATTGCTGGGACCCAATGGGGGCGGTGATGCCTACAGGGCACAGGTAGTATTTGGCGCAAATTTCAGCGAATCAGGTGGGATGCAGCAAATGTACCTCAATGGTGATTTATTTGTGATGTCAGACGGCTCTAATCCGGCTGAAGCACAGATATATGGTTCCCTACGGGTGAATTACGACTTCCCGCGTAATATCCTAGATGGACGGTTTGAATTATATGTAAACATTGCAGGCGGAGTTGTTCGTGGTGTTGAGGAGGGCAACCTGGCCGGCTGGATGCACATGTACTGTGCTCCCGATACATGGTTCTTTAAAATTGGTGAGCCCGACCGGCGCATAGGCATAGAAATTGCCAGCCTGTTCCGTTCGGAGTCTTACTTTATGGTTGGGAAAGATCTGCCTGGCATGCCTGCCCTGCCGGATAAAGTCGCCTCAGTGCTGGCTGTTGAAAACCAACGCGACCCGAGGCTAAGTACGGGAGATGGTTTTGCATTCGGAACATGGACTGAGTTTAATACCGGCCGTCTTTCGTTTCTGATGTTCTACGCCCGGTTTGGGCTGGGCCTGGGCTTTGACCTGTCCGTATTGAATTATGAAGGGGTAACCTGCGATGGCATGGCGCCCGGCGAAACAATGGGTATCGATGGATGGTATGCCCAGGGGCAATTGTACGGGTATTTTGAAGGAGATATCGGGATTTTTGTTGATTTATGGTTCGTGGAAGGAGAATTTAAAATACTTGAATTAGCAGCGGCGGCAGCCCTGCAGGGAGGATTTCCGAATCCTTCGTGGATGCGGGGAAATGTTGGCGGGCGCTACCGCATACTTGGCGGAGCCATTAAAGGGAGTTGTAACTTTGAGGCGCAAGTAGGTCAGGAATGTATTCCACCGGTGGAAAACCCGCTCGCTGACCTTGAAATTGTGGCCGATTTATCACCAGCCAACAATGAACAGGATGTTGATTGCGGAGTTGAGCCCCAGGCGCTGTTTAATATACCCCCTGATGATGTTTTTGACATCACCGTAACGAATAGTGAGGGTGATGAAAGGGTGCGTACATTCCGTGTGCAACACAGAAACCTTATCCTTGAAGAAGGAAGTAATCAAATAACCGGAAACCAGGTTTCTAGCCCGGATTCAGTGCTGCTGACCTTTACGCCTCACGACTATCTCAATCCCTATACATGGTACGACGTTTCCATAACAGCATATGTTGATGAATACCTTGATAACAGATGGGCCATTTCACAGCGCACGGATGGTTCAGAAATTAGCAAAACCTATGAGCACAGGTTTAAAACAGGTGCTTATCCTGAGCATATACGCGAACGCGATGTTCTATATTCTTATCCTTTCCACAATCAGCGCTTCTTTTTACAGGATGAATGCCGCACCGGGCTTTTGAGACTTAAATCGGGGATGAGTCAACTGTTTAACCAGGAATCAACTGCTGAGAACTATGAATGGAAATATTATGCCGAAATATTTCCAGTGGAAAGGCAGGTTTATGAAGATACGGAAGGACGTTTAAAAGAAGAATTGAATGTGAACGGCAGTAGCATTACTTTTAGCATTCCTTCATTATTGAACAATACCGTATATGCCGTGCGGTTACTGGCTGTAAATGAATATACCGGTGGGGGTAGTAGTTCCATCCTGGATCAGTTAGTTCCACAGGCACAGCAGCAATTACTAACATCGGGATCAGAAAGTATTATTCAATCCCTGCATACTACGCGGTACCTCATGGGCAACGTAGTGCAGGTAAAATCGGGCAGGATTGATGCCACGCAGGTACGGGCCAATGAAAAACTGCTGTATGTGTGGTATTTTAAAACGAGCGAGTATAATAACCTTAGAACCAAAGCTGAAGGAATCACTTCTCCGTCGGTTGATTATAGCAATCTGGGAGATATTGAACTTATTAAAGTGGATTATAGCACGCAGGAACATTTTGATGAATTTGATGTGAACGGATTCTCTTACGAACGGTATGGCAGGGTAGTACGAATAGCCCCATTAGTAACGATGTCGGCAAAATGGGATGCCCGGTGGCACAGAAATTATACAGACCCGTATATTTATGACCTGCTTGCAGACATGCGCCGGGAAGGGCTAACGCGTTCCTCATACCGACGAAACATATGGAAAACGGGTGCACCACCGGTGTATGCCGTGGAATTTTCACGATCATACCGGCCCAAACAAGCGCTTAAAGAGTCGGATTATATTCCATTGCCACCTTCCTCTCCATCATCCGGTGGAAGGTCAAGTGCATTATCCGGAATGGGCATTTCAACATCTTCAATTTCGTTCGGCACCAGTATGCATATGTCGCGCACCGCGAATTTAACCATCGCGCCACAGTTAAAAATCAACTACGAACCGGGTATATTTGTACCTTTGGATTATTACAGGGTGAAGAGTATTGCCGGCAGGGTGGTTTCCGTTTATGGCCTGTGGGGTTCCGAATTTATGCCTAATTACCTGAAATACCGTATCTCCCGTGTGCTGTATTATCCCTATCAGCGAATGTACAGGGGGCAATACGGTATAAATTTCAATTATAAAAATCCGCCACCTTGTGCTGATCCGGATGATTTTTCCGGAGGCGTGAAGGCAACAAAATACATTACCTATTAAAAGAACAGAAATGAATCGAATTTATCTGACCCTTATCTTTATCTTGTGTATTGCCGGGCAGAATACAAGCGCGCAGCAAGATAGCAATCCCCGGACAGCCAATATCGAAGCCATTGGAAAATCCTATGGTGACAGTATCGTTGTGCGATGGGCACCTGATAAACCCGCAGCCTGGATGCTGGGAAATAAGCACGGTTATCTTGTGGAAAGAGGCGTAATAGGCGTGGACACCAACTTTTTTAAGGCAGAATTTCAAGTGCTTACCCCTGATACTTTACGCACCTGGAGCCTTGAAACCATGCGGGAATATTTCGGCCCTGACGATCAGTTTGCAGCCATCACTGCCCAGGCAGTCTATGGTGAGAGTTTTGTACCGCAATCCAACCAGTTAGGAACAGAAGGAATATTTGACCTTGCAAAAGAGCAGGAGAACAGGTATTCATTTTCCCTGTTTGCAGCAGATAATGCACCTATGGTAGCCAATGCCCTGGGCTTACGTATTGCTGATCAAAACATAAAGCCGGAGGAGACTTATATTTACCGTATTATTTCTATGGTTCCGGACTCCATGTATAAAGTAGACACAGGGTATGTGGTGGTTACTGCATCGGAGGTGGAAGAAATACCCCAACCTCCTGAGGTGAATGCCACCGGACTGGAAAATGCTATTGAGCTGCAATGGGATGCACGGTTGCATTTACAGGCATTTACAGGCTATTATATTGAAAGGGGTAATAAACGCGGCAGGAAATGGGAAAGGGTAAACAGTATGCCACTCATTCTCGCTACCCCTGACGAAGCCTACCAGGAAGCATACCTATACGCATACACTGATTCCGTTGCTGAAAATTATGAGCCCGTAACATACAGGATAAGGGGAATTACGCCATTTGGCGAATTGAGCGGGCCTTCCAATGAGGTGCTGACTTACGGGAGAGACCGCACGCCTCCTTCACCCCCGGTAGATATAAATGCGGTGAACGAATCGGAGGAAAGCATTGCTATTACATGGAAAAAGAGTATGCAGGAAAGCGATTTCGAAGGTTTTTATGTGCAAAAGGCAACCACGCCTGAGGGACCTTTTGTATTTTTAAATGAGGAACCCCTCTCACCGGAATCGAAGCGTTATGTGGATAAAACCAACATTCATGGTGAAAACTATTACCAGGTAGTGGCCGTGGATACGGCTGGTAATGCAGCGCCTTCACTTGTGGCATATGCTGTGATTGTTGATTCTATACCCCCCGCACAACCTGTAGCGCTTGCCGGAAATATAGATACAGCCGGGGTTGTGACGCTTTGGTGGAAAACCGGTGAAGCACCCGACCTGATGGGATACCGTGTATATTTTGCCAACCAGGAAGATCATGAATTCACGAACCTGACCCCCTATCCAATCCAGGATACAGTTTTTCTGGATACCATCGTTCTCAGAACGCTCACGGAAGAAATTTTTTACCAGGTTGTTGCTGTTGATCAACGCTTTAATCATAGTATACCCTCCGAAATTCTAAAACTAAAAAAACCTGATATTATTCCACCCGTAATGCCCATATTTGATGAGTTGGTAGTTACAGATACTGCCGTATACATAGCCTGGACAAACAGCACCAGTGATGATGTTATTCACAACCGTTTGTACCGCAGGGCTGAAAATGCTGAAGCATGGAAAGTAGTGCATGAGGTTGACTCCAGTGAAATGACAGTAACATTTTCTGACCTGGATGTAGAGCCAAAGCAGGTTTATTATTATACCCTGGAAGCATTTGATGACGATGGCCTTTCCTCAGGTAAATGTTTGCCAATATCAGCAAGGATATATGATGACGGTGTTAGAGCAGATATCCAAAATTTTGATGTGGCTTATAATAAAGAGGGAAAAAGTATGGACCTGAGCTGGTTATATGAAAAAAGCGAAGCACACTATTATGTAGTATATCGCTCATATAATGGCAGTTCATTTACTGTTTACACATCTGTTGAAGGGAACAAAAACAATTTCTCCGACACAGATTTACTAGGATCGGGTACGTATGTATATGCCATACAAGCCATTCACAATGATGGTGGGCAATCAAAGCTGACAGATACCATAGAAATTACACTGCCCTGAGATTGAGACAGAAGCATTCCTAAACAACGAATTTGACTACAATATTTCAGTAGGGTAAAGCTAACCCGATGCAATGGAATATGAATTATTATGAATGAAAAACTTCAGTTTTTATTCCTCTAAAGCGTATATTTCCCAATAAAACCTCCCACAATTACAGCATGCTCTTTTTACTGTTCTGGTTATATTTGTGCACATACATACCACGAGACCAATAAAATAAAAAATATATTCGCGTGAAAAGCTACGATATAATCATAATTGGTGCAGGCCCGGCCGGTTGCGCCGCTGCACTAAGCCTTAAAAATACCGGCCTTAGCGTTGCTTTGTGCGAAAAGGCAATATTCCCGCGAGAAAAAATATGTGGGGACGGACTGTGCGACAGAACATTGAATACCCTAAAGGCAATATCAGAATCCTATTATGATGAATTGTTTGCAGAACTCAATCCCTTAGCCATGCAAAAGGCAGCCTTATATTATAAAAACAAAAAGCATGTGCTGCATTTTAAGCATTTTGGTTATACGGTATCAAGAATGGATTTTGATCAATTCCTGTTCACCAGAATAAAACGCGATTGCCCAAACGTTGAAATTATTGAAAATTGCAGAATTACCAGGGTGCAGCGGTATGAAGAAGCAATTGAAGTGTTTTCAAAAAACATCTCTTTACAGGCCAGGTTTGTGATATTCGCGAATGGAGCGCATACAACGATTGATGATAACTTTAACAGGCATCAAAAAAGTAAGGATAAAAGTGGCTTTGCCATACGGGCATACTACAAAGGCATACAGGGTTTACAGGAAAATTGCATTGAAATGCACTACAAAAAGCAATATTTCCCGGGATACCTATGGATTTTTCCGATGAGAAATGGTCTTGTCAATGCAGGTTTCGGCTATCATCTAAAACATGCTCATCAATTTGATTTACCCATTAAGGAAATTTTTGCGCAATGGATTAACACGGATTTGAAGCATCGCTTTATGGAAGCTGAGCAGGTTTCGCCCTTAAAGGGGGGATTAATAGCCTATTCAACAAATAAATATCAGTGTTATGGTAATAATTATGTTGTTGCCGGCGACTCGGCTTCACTGGTTGACCCGATATCAGGCGGTGGCATTGGCAATGCCATGTTCAGTGGCAGAGAAGCTGCGCTGCAGGCATTGCGGTGTTTTAACCACAATGATTTTTCCAGCAAAACAACCAAAATTTATGCATCAGCCCTAAAGAAGCGTATGATGAGAGAAATGACTAAGCAATATTTACTGCAAAGAACTTTTTCAAATCACCGGTGGCTGATGGATATAGTTGCATTATTCACCTAAAACGCTAGTGGACACTTCCTTTGATACCACCCTGTATCAAGAATATCCTCGTACAGCATTTAACCATGCAAAACTGTCACATAATCTCTTTATTTCTTTTCTGATTGGTGGAATTATCAGACTTATCCATGCATCTGAAATTGTTGTCTGGTTAGGGGGATATTATCTTAATAGCTTACCCAGTCCGATTATATCTCCAAGTATGTTTAAGCAAGTTTTTTTATTCACATGCCAAATGTTTCAGATATTTATTCAATATTTGATTCAAATTTTCTTCGCTAATTGGTTTTGAAATAAAATCATTGCACCCTACTGTATATGCTTTCTCTTTATATTCATCTGTTGTATAAGCGGTTTGAGCAACAATTGGTAAATCCGGTCTAATATTTTTAATTGCAGAGGTTGCATCAAAACCATTCAGTATAGGCATTTTTAAATCCATTAGAATAATATCAACTTCGTTGTTGCCCTTACAAATTTCCACAGCTTCCTGTCCATTCTTCGCATGTAGGATAATACAAGGAATTTGCAATTCATCCTCCAATAAAGTCTCTATGTATAAATAATTTATTTCTTCATCTTCAGCAATTAAAATAGTCCATTTTTCTTGTTCTTCTTCTTTTTCATTATTATAATTTCCAGTATCAGCATTTTCTGTTTCAGAACTCACAGGCCTATAAGGGATTGTTACAAAAAAAGTGGATCCTTTTCCCTTTTCTGATTTTACGGTAATTTGTCCTCCAAGCAATTCAGCATTTTCTTTTGCTATGGATAAACCAAGCCCTAATCCACCAACATTTCGGGACAATTCCTTTTCTTCCTGTGAAAACCGATCAAATATAATAACTTTGTTTTCTTCCTTTATGCCAGCACCAGTATCTTTTACAAATATTTCCAATTCTCTATCCAATAGTTGGTAGCCAAGTTCAACAAATCCATTACTCGTAAATTTCAGGGCATTTTCAAGTAAGTTACTCAAAATTTTATACAGCTTTTTTTCATCGGAAAGTATAATACTTGCTTGGTCAGAAAGCCCTTTTTTAAAGTATAATGGAGTATTATTTTCCTTTGCTTTGATGTCGAAAATAGAAAACAATTTCAACAGCATATCATTTAAACAGAATTCTTTTTCAATAGCTGTTACTTGTTTTGTTCCCAATCTGGAAATTTCTAATATATCGTCAATGATTCGCAACAATTGATTACTGCTATTATGAATTATATCAATGTAATTTTTTTGTTTCTCAGGAGAATTTTCTGGTTTAATTAACAATTTGGAAAATCCTAGTATCCCATTCATCGGTGTTCTGATTTCGTGAGACATATTATTTATAAATTCAGTTTTTAGCCGGTCGCTTTCTTCGGCTTTTTCTTTTGCAAAGACTAAATCATTTTGAATAAGTTTATATTCGGTAATATCTTTTACTATACCTGTTAAAATCTTGCTTTTACCCTTATCATCTAATACTAAGTTGTCGGCAACACCAAAAATATATTTAACTGAACCATCATTTCTGATTATTCTATATTCTACGGGAATAGGTTTATTATGATTTATTACATGTCTATTTGAATTATCTACTGCCTCTCTGTCTTCAGGGTGAATTACATTTTCTATTACTTCATCAAGTTTTCCTTTAAAAGTGTTTTTATCAATATCAAATATTCGGTACATCTCATCAGACCACCAAAGCCTGTTTTCCTGAATATACCATATCCAATTACCAACCAAAGCGGTATGTTGCGCTTTTTTCATTTGAATTTCGCTTTCTTCAGCTTTTTCTTTGGCAATGATCAAGGCTTTTTCAGTATTTTTTTTCTGTAGGACAAGCCCTGCCTGTTTTACAAAAACTTCAATAAAACTATTGTCCGTAATAACTTGTTTATTAAAAGTTAAAAAATGAATAGCCCCTAATAACTCATCATCTTTATTTATACCAATGGTATAAATCTTATGCAAGCCAATTAATTTTTCAATAGCATTTGCAGCTAATGCAGGAAATTCTGAAGCGGAAAATTCGGCCAGGCCACCATTAAATTCCACAAGATTTCCTGATTTGAAATATTTATTGTGGAGGTCACTTAGCTGAAACTCTTTACCAATGGGGTTAATTCTTGAAATCTTTATTACTTTCTTAAAAAGACTGTTGTCTAAACCTGAAATACCCTCAAGCCTTGTTTGTTTGCTTAATTCATCTATTGAAACATAAAGGACTATGGTATTAACATAATGTTTATGAAGTTTTTCGGTGATAAAATTGTAAATGCTCTCCAAATTATTCAGCAGAAGCATCTCAGAAGTTAAAAGATTTAGCAATTTGAACTTTGCCCTGCTTTCTTCAGATTTTTCCTTAGACAATTTAAGTTCATTTTCATTTTCCACCTGTGATGTAATATCCATAACTGTGGAGATCATCAAATCAAGTTCTTCAATAATAATATTTGAAGCAGAAACATAATGAGTATTTTTTGTTACTTTATCTATAATTGGGATTTTATCCCATTTCATTTTTTCCGGTATACCTGATTTTACATCGTTTAATATTTTATTACCTATCTCCATTTGATCACCATATACAAAGGCAAAGAATGCTGATACATTTGAACATAACGCTATAGGTATATGGTAAGCATTAGCAAAAGCATTATTTACATAAGTTACTTCACCAGTACTTATTTTATAAATGGCAAAACCAGTAGGGGAATTCTCCAAAATCGCATTTAACTGTATTTCATTCTCCTCAGCTTTTACTTTGGCATTTAATAATTCTTCATTCGATTGTGTTAACTCTTCATTAATAGCTTCGTATTCTTCATTTTTATTTTGTAATTCTTTTTCATTTTCTTTGAGTTCTGTTACATCATGCGCTATTGCATAGGTAATCCCCTTTTCAGGTAAAGGAAATGAGTTCCAGCTAAGCCAACAATAATTTCCGTTTTTACATAAGTATCTGTTTTCAAAGGTTTGTACAACAATACCAGAATGTAATTTTTCTTCAATTACCGCTATCGTTGGTTTAACATCATCGGGGTGAATGAATTCCAAAAATGATTTATTAAGTAATTCTTGTTCGCTGTATCCAAGTATCTTTTCAAAACTTGGATTAATAAATTTAAATGTTGAAGTGTTAATGTCTGCAATACAAACCAGGGACTGAGACATGTTGAAAATAGTCTTGAATTTTTCCTCGTTTTCTTCTGCTTTATCTTTGGCTTCAATAAGAAGTTGTTCTTTTTCTTTATTTTCAGATATGTCATAACATGAGCCGATATATCCTAAAAAAGTATTGTCTAAATCAAAAAATGGTCTGCCATAATCGCGTATCCAACGGTATTCGCCAAATTTATTTTTCAAACGATAATCCATTACAAATGGGTCCCGTTTATCAAAAGCGTCGACATATATTTTTAAGCAATAATCAAAATCATCAGGATGAACTCCTTCAGTCCAACCATTACCACATTCTTGTTCCAAAGTTCTTCCCGTAAAATCAAGCCAGGTTTTATTGAAATAATTGCATAATTTATCTAAACCCGAACGCCAAATAAGAGCAGGAAAATCTTCAAAAATTTTAAGATATAATTCTTTTGCCTGACTATTTTCAGGCTTACTTAATTTTAGAACGGAATTTTCATTCTCTAGTTGTTTAATCCTAAACTGTAATTCCTCAATTGTAGGTTTGTCAGCGCTCATTATAATTTTTAATGTACTGTAAGTTCTATAAAAACCAAGTAGATTAAAGGTATGCAAAAAAAAGAATAAAGTAGCCTAATTATCAAATTAAAAGAGATTCACTCACAATAAACTTCGACCACCTTATAGAATAGTGAAAAGATAAAAAGCATAAAAGAAATAATAATTGAAAAAAGAAGTCTACCCAATATTGTAACAAATTTTATACAAGCAATTTCCTAAATTATTTCTTTAATGATACTAATACCAATTTCGTGGAAAAAGCTAATTAATTATCATGCAACTATCTAATATAATGATAATTAAGCTCAATTTCTGCGAAAAAGAACATGACTTATTATTAATTACTGATACTAAATGGAATGGGGACTAAATTACTTAATCTTTCCACACAAATGGTAGTAGAACCTCTTTTATATTGGCTCGTATTATACACCTAAACGGCTAAAAAAATCACGTTTTGAGTGTTAGGAAAAGCGGTGCAAAACTTTTTAGGCATACCATGAAACGAAGGTTTGATAGAAAGATTAACTTTTTAAACCATTTCTCTTCTTCTCTTCCAATATTTATTGCAATAACATTGACTTTACTTTCACCATCATTATTGATTTTCAAAGCTTTGATAAGCCTCCAACCCCTATCGCGAACTCAGGTCAGTAAACTTCTCCAACTGCTTTATGCAATTTCTCTGCCCTTTAATGATGTCTTTATAAATGTTTTTATTTTGCTCTGATTCATCAGTATCTTCAAAAGCGTTTACTGCCTTTAAATAACACATTTTGGCAGTCAGGGCTTGCTCAGCCATCATATTCGCCTCAGCAAGAATGAATAATTCCTTATAATGCGGATTTTCTTTTTGCTCTACCAATTCAAATACTTTTTGGAGGCATGCTTCTGCCTTTGCTCTATGCTGATCGGCAAATTTTAAGGGTAAATCAAAATCTTTAAACAACAACATGTGAGCAGCTGCCTTGCTATTGAGACAAAGCAGGTTATCTGGGTCTATCTCCAAAGCTTTATTAAAGGCTTTAACCGCTTCTTGCTCCTTTCCTTTTACAAACTGAAGGGCCACTCCTTTATAATAATAGCCATCTGAAATTTCTGGCGATAATTTAATTACGGTATCCGCGTATGCCGATAAACGATCAAAATCCTTTGTTCTTTTCAAAACCTTACACGCTAAAAGAATAAGCATTAGATTTTCAGGATCATTCTCTAACTCACCTATAATTTTATTAAGCGAAGGTTTTACCTTCCCGGAATAATACAATTCCTCTAGTGATTCATACCCGGTATTAATTTCCTTATTCTGTTTCTCTTTTTTACTCATTGTATTTTAACTAAATTTCTCTAATAACTTTTGCTGATTTTACCTATATTTAAAAACGCAAAGTTACAAAGCTTATAGCAGATCATGGCATATTGTGTATTCTATTATTTTTTTATCCAAAAAAACAATACTTAACCTCTGCATTTCATACGGATTTCGAGGATAAAAATCATATTCGTTAAATATTACTCATATTACTGGTTCACAGCATTTTGACCCAACATACTATGTTGCATGTTTGTCAGTTTTTAAGCAGTTAAAATAATTTTTTCTAAATCGGCTAAACCTCAGTAATATTTGCAAAACTTCTGTTAATTCCTTTGTTAAATATAACTGCCGGATATCCAAAAATTACAATTAATCCCTCCCTTGAAGGATATTTAATTCCATACTTTTCCCGAAATAGTCTTGCTTTCTTTCCATTCTGAATGAGAGGATGAACTGCCCCGAGCATACAGGTTCCTAAATCCAGTGATTCTGCTGCAATCATTGCATATGTTGCTGCGATAATCGGATCGGCAGGATCCGAATAAGGAGAGCTGTAAAAATAAATAGCAAGTGGAGCATCGTAAGTAACCACATTTACATTCTTCCTCATTTTTTCAGGATAAAGTTTGAAGAGCGGGCGGATAAAATTCCTGAACATTTCATCATTTTCTTTTCCCAAAAAGAGACGCATCATTGCCAGAAACCAACCAGATACAAACCAATTCATAGTCATTAAATAATCACAAAAATCTTTTGCAAAAATCCGGGTTTGTTCTTTACCGTTAAGTATCATCAGATGCACATCAGAAGGAGGCAAACCCATTGGTGCAGTTTTGGCAGCTGTCAGAATTTTTTCAATTATTTGAGGTGCAACGTTTTTATCCTTGAATTTGCGCACGCTTCTGCGGCGCTGATACAAAGACAGTATTTGTTCGTAACGTGCAGCCGTGTCTTTGGGTGGCAAATCAAACATATCATCCGGACTAATCTCTCTCCCGTGAATTGCGATGGCATCGTTTGGACATACCGCCATACAATGCCCGCAACCGATACAACCAAAAACTGCCGAATCACTTTTGCCAGCAGTACAATTTTCGATTTTTAAACTCAAATCGCTACAGATATCAACACAAAAACCGCAACCGTTGCATTTATCCGGGTTTATATTGATTTCTGCTGCCTCTTTTGCTCTTGATGTTGGAATTGCCATTGCGATTTCAAATAAAGGTTTAATATGCCAGCCGGTTCTGATTATGCATTTGTTATGTAATAGAAATTTTGTTTTTGTTTCGTGCTATTATATGATAAAATATATGCTGCCAAAGCACCAAAAACCATCATGGAAAAGGTTGTTTCAAGAAAATGAGTTATTCGAACCATTTCAGGAAAAAACGGATTAGGTAGAATGATCTGAAAACCGAACCCTCCCAAAATCAAAGAAAGGATAACTATTTTTTTGATCCTGGAACAGCTGAGAATTGAATAAAACAAATAGCTGGCAATAGCAAACAAAAGTCCCCTGAACAAGTGTATACCAAGAAATACAGGATCGCTGATATTTTGCCACATAGATGGAAAAAAGCCATTCAAGGCATAACTC
>Ga0207419_1001393_pt1 | contig 18330 bp, 15 predicted proteins | sample ElkSloMetagenome_4_FD_184723 | JGI IMG/M metagenome (GOLD analysis project Ga0207419, IMG submission 184723) | Hot spring microbial communities from Elkhorn Slough, Monterey Bay, USA - MD2A (version 2) | ecosystem: Environmental > Aquatic > Marine > Intertidal zone > Estuary: Microbial mat ...
GGTGGTTCCCCCGCCAATATCAATTAATGCCACTCCTGCCTCCTTTTCCTCTTGGCTCAGCACCGCATTAGCCGATGCCAAAGGTTCTAAAGTGATACCTTCAAGCTCCAATCCAGAACTTTTTACACATCTGCCAATATTTCTAATGGATGATACTTGGCCTACGACGACGTGAAAATTGGCTTCCAATCGACCGCCGTACATTCCAATTGGCTCCTTAATTTCAGCCTGACCGTCAATTTTATATTCTTGCGGAAGCACGTGGATAATTTCTTCTCCAGGAAGCATGACCAATTTATGTACTTGATTGATCAACCGATCGATATCGGCCTCATCAATAACCGTTTCAGAATTGGGTCTTGTTATATAGTCGCTATGCTGTAAGCTTCGAATGTGCTGTCCCGCAATACCAACGGTTACATCTCCAATTTTTAGACCAGCTTCAGTTTCAGCGTCTTGAACGGCCTGTTGAATAGACTGGATGGTTTGGGTGATATTATTGACCACACCACGATGAACACCCAGACTCTTGGACTTACCAATCCCTAAAATTTCGGCTTTGCCATAATCGTTCTTCCTACCAATCATCGCCACGATTTTGGTGGTTCCGATGTCCAATCCAACTGAAATTTTATTGTTTTCCATGTTTTACTTTTTACTGCAAATAACCTGTTTGTCAAAATGCAAGTTCACGAGACGATAATCATTCAACACACCATCTTTTAGTGCCTTGGCATAAAAAGCCTTTAGGTTATTTATTTTTTTATCTATTGCATCGAGCGAGCCCAGATGAACGGTAAAATCAAACTTTCTTAATTTTAAATCGAAAGTGCCATTCTCATATTTGTGAATCTGCACAACGTGCTTTTTCAAAAATTCATCAGAACGAACTTTATTTGCAACTTTAAATACTGCTGTTAACTTATTTTTTTCAACAGCTCCCGTTACCAATGGTACTCGGGCCGTATAGTTGCTGGACAAAGGCATGAACGCACCTTCATCATCGATATAGTAGGAAGCATTAGTTCGCACTCGGGCAATGGGATTTCGCTGTTCTATTTCGGCGGTAATCAAACCATTGATGCCCATTGAAATCTGTGCGTTTTTAATCATTTTGTTGGAGTTCAGGGCGGTTTCCAACTCATTCAAATCTATAATTTCTTTAGGCTTGTCTGTAACGGAGCCATCATTTACTATTAACAATTTACTAACAGTGGCATAAGTAACAAATAGCTTGTCATCACCAATAAATTTTATTTCTGGCGGTAGTGTTTTTCTTTTGGCATTTCTTTGCGAGGAAAATGCACATAAAACAACCACGACAGCAATTAACAAGATGAACTTTATGTAATTATAGTTGATTCGCAAGCCTCAATGCCTTTTTTATATGTTTTACTTCTTCTCCTATATCGCCTGCACCGAGCGTCATAATAACCCTTGCCCCCGAATTTTCTATGGTTGGGATGATGTCTTTTTTTTCGATCAACGATTTACTTTTATTTTCAATTTTATCAAATAGCCATTTTGAGTTAATGCCCTCAATTGGCAACTCTCTAGCTGGGTAAATTTCCAGTAAGGCCACCTCATCAAATTGAGACAGGCTTTTGGCAAATTCATCTCCAAAATCCTTGGTTCGACTGAAGAGATGCGGCTGAAAAACAGCCAGCACCCGCTCATTAGGATACATTTCCCTTACTGCCTTGTGCACAGCATCAATTTCGGCTGGATGGTGGGCATAATCATCAATATAGACCAAATTACCCGTTTTGATTTGATATGAAAATCTGCGCTTCACGCCCTTATATGATGCCAATGCACTTACTACCTTGTTGTATGCAATACCATATTCTAAAGACATCGCCAAGGCCGCGAGAGCGTTTGCTAAATTATGTCTTCCGGGTAGGTTGAACTTGAAATCCTTGAGAAGCCCCTTGGACGTCTTGACATCAAACACGTAGCTCCCATTTTTGATTTTTATATTCGTTGCCGCATAATCCGCATCATCCTCAATTCCGTAAGTTATGCCATCTAACGGTAGCCCATTGTAAACAAAAAGCTTTCCGTTGGGCTTAACTTTTTTAGCAAATTGCTGAAATGACTCTTGCAGCTCCGAAGCATCGCCGTAGATATCCAGATGGTCTGCATCCATTGAGGTAATGCAGGCGTAATCTGGGGACAGGGTCAAAAAGGAACGGTCAAATTCATCGGCTTCAACTACGGTAACTTTTGTTCCGTTAAGGATAAGATTTGAATAGTAATTCTCGCTTATTCCCCCGAGGAAGGCGGTAACTTCAACGTTAGCCTCGCTTAATAAATGCCCTAGAATACTCGTTGTAGTTGTTTTTCCGTGGGTTCCGGCAACGGCGAGACAGAAGGTTTTTTCAGTTATTTCTCCTAAGACTTCAGAGCGTTTTTTTACCTGAAAACCATGCTCCCTAAAATGATTGAGCTGAACGTGGTTCTCGGGAATTGCCGGCGTGAAAACAATTAAGGTTTTTAAAGGGGTTAGAAATTGTGAATCGATTACCGAGACATCATCCTTAAAGTGAACCGGGATACCTAAATTTTCCAAGGTGTCGGTTATTTCTGTTTTGGTCTTATCGTAACCAGCAACCTCCATTCCCGTTTCCTTGAAATAGCGCGCAAGCGCAGACATACCGATACCGCCAATACCGATAAAGTAAACCGAGGCCCACCACTCCTGAAGGCTGCGAGGCATACCAAAGGGAGAGGAATTTTTACTCAAATGCGTATTTGTTGTATGTTCACTCATACCTTGATACCTGCGGACTTTGTTTTTTTTCTTCTGATGACGGAAGATGGTCTAATAATTTTTCAATTTCATCTACAATATCTGATGTGGCGTTTACCAATGCCAGTGATTTTATGTTTTTTGACAATTGTTTTCTTTTTTCTGCGGAACCAATTAATTCGCTAAACCGGTGTTCAAATTCTGAATTTAAATTAAATTCCTTAACCAATATTGCCGCGTCCTTTTCAGCTATGGCAAGCGCGTTCTTGGTCTGGTGGTCTTCAGCAACGTTTGGGGATGGTATAAAAATTACGGGCTTACCCACCACGCACAATTCTGAGACAGAGCTGGCACCTGCTCTTGAGATAATGATATCGGCAGCTGAGTAGGCCAAATCCATATTATTTAAAAAGGGATAGACCTGAACATTTTTCAAGGTATTATGCTGTTTATAGTCCTCAAAATACAGCTTACCACATTGCCATATGACTTGCGTATTCTCGCTTTCAAAAAAACCGAGCTTTTCCTCGATTAATTGATTGATTCGTCGTGCGCCCAAGCTCCCACCTAAAACCAAAAGCGTAAGTTTATTGTGTTTTAACCTAAATGCATCCTTGGCCTCAATGGATTTATCTGCTATTCCCAGCAAATCCTTACGAATGGGATTGCCGGTCAAAACGATTTTACTTTTAGGGAAGTATCGCTCCAGGCCATCGTAGGCCACGCATATTTTATCTACCCGCTTACCCAATAGTTTATTCGTAATGCCAGGTAGTGAGTTTTGTTCCTGTATTAAAGTTGGTAGGTTTCTATTTGCCGCCACGTGCAACAGGGGGCCACTTGCAAACCCACCGGTACCAATGACTGCGCTTGGCTTGAATGTTCTAAGAATATGCCTAGAACGCATTAAACTCGAAAACAATTTAAAGGGAAATACCAAATTACGTAAGGTCAATTTTCGTTGTATTCCAGAAATCCAAAGTCCTTCAATTTTATATCCAGCTTGGGGAACTTTTTCCATTTCCATTCTATCCTTTGCCCCAACAAACAGAAATTCTGCGCTGGGAAAGCGAAATTTCAATTCATCTGCAATCGCAATTGCTGGATAGATATGACCTCCAGTTCCTCCACCAGATATTATGAATTTGTGTTTTGTTGACAAATTTTTGACTGTTTTATTCTTCCGTTTATTCTGTACCTAAGGCACCGTTTAAAAATCTTTTAATATTACTTCTACCTCTATTTCATCACTACGGGACTGGCTTTACGATTATCTATTTTTTTAACTCTATCGGTTCAATTTCGTTACGCTACCGTCTTTAACCTTCAGTCCACCGTCATTTTTCAATTTTCCTTCTCTAATTTCTAACATCTAGCCTCGCATTTCTACCTCATATCGCCTCACTCAAAATCTCTAAGGGATTATCTTCCGCATCCTCTCTACTTTTTATCTCTTCTCGTTTTGCGCTTACGCTAAGTATAATCCCTATGGCCAAGCAGGTCATCCAGATGGAGGTGCCCCCACTACTAATCAATGGTAAAGTTTGCCCCGTTACCGGAAACAGCTCAACTGCTACGGCCATATTTATCAATGCCTGAAAAACGATTGGAAGGCCGACACCAAGGACTAACAATTTACCAAAAACGGTATCAGATTTTTGGGATACAATTACAATTCTAAAGAGCAACCAAGAATACATTGCCAATAGAAACAGACCACCTATTAAGCCATACTCTTCTATAATAATTGCAAAAATGAAATCTGAGGACGATTGCGGTAAAAAGTTTTTTTGCTTGCTTTTACCGGGGCCTTCGCCAAATAGCTCGCCTGTTGCAATGGCGATTTTTGCTTTTTCTATTTGGTAGTCAGCTTCGGTATCCTCTCCATTTGCAAAGTTCTCTATCCTGCTCATCCAGGTATCAATTCGGTTTGGCATGACGTCTGGAAACGCCTTCGCCACCAATACGAACAATGCCAGTGATGCTATGCCAACGGCTACCATTGCCAATAAATAGCGCATGGGATAGCCCCCTATAAACGCCAATACCATTACCATTACAAAAATAATTGCGGTGGTGGAAAAGTTTGCGGGAAGAATAAGAATCAATATTAAAAACACAGGCGCCCAGAGTGGAATCAAGGTTTCAGAAAATTTGACCTCCCGATCTTTTATTTTTGAAAGGTATCTCGCCACATAAACCATGAGCACGACTGCTGCCAATGTTGATGTTTGAAAGCTCATACCCACAAAGGGAATATCAATCCATCGGCTTGCATTAGCTCCATCTATAGTTGTGCCTTGAAGCATAGTAATAACCAGTAAAACCAAAACAACTGGAATCATAATCATTGACAGGCCTCTAAAATATCTATAGGGCACCCTATGTATGGCGTAGATAATCGCAAATCCCAATAACAGGTGCATAGCGTGTTTTAAAAAATGGGCAAGGGTACTCCCGGTGCCAACAGTGTAAACTAAATTACTTGATGCACTATAAACCGGGAGGAACGAGAAAATAGCCAGCAAAGTGGCTATTGCCCAGATTAATTTATCGCCTTTTATGTTTTTTAGTATTCCCATCCCAGTTCCCGCGAAAGCGGGCATCTCATTAATTATATTATCTATTTTTACTTAAATCTATTTGGCTTGGATATGTCTCTTTATTTGTTATTGATTACCAAGAAAGAGATACCCGTCTTGGCAGGTGTACTTTAAAGATTGCGCACCGCCTCCTTAAATTGGCGTCCCCGGTCTTCATAATTTTCGAATAAATCAAAGCTTGCGCATGCTGGCGAGAGCAATACAGTATCACCGGTTTCGGCAATTTTATAGGCTATTTTTACAGCTTCGCTCATGTATTGGGTTTCTACAATAACATCAACCATATTGCCAAAATTTTGCATGAGCTTGCCATTATCGGCACCGAGGCAGATTATTGCCTTTACTTTTTCATTAACAAATTGAAACAACTCCCTATAATCATTGCCCTTGTCCTGGCCACCTACTATCCAAACTGTTGGTGCCTCCATACTCTCAAGCGCGTAGTAGGTGGCGTTAACATTAGTTGCCTTAGAATCGTTGATGTACTGCACTTTATTTATTTTAAGTACGTGTTCCAAACGGTGCTCTACCCCTTGAAAATTCTCTAGACTTTCCCTAATTGTTTGTTTCCTGATTTTCAATAAATGCGCAACCGTTGATGCCGCCATGGCATTTTTAATGTTGTGCTTTCCTTCTAATGCTAAGTTACGTGTTGGCATAATTATCTCGTTGTTATCTATGTTTATCTTTATATTATCATGTTCTAAATAGGCTCCATTTTCTATCCTTTTGGTTAATGAAAATGGCATTAATCGGGACTTGACTGGGTGCTTGCCCAGCCAGTTCAAAATCACTTCATCATCAGCATCGTATATGAAAAAATCGTCTTCGTTTTGGTTTTCGGCAATCCTGAATTTGGCTGCGATGTATTTTTCAAATTGATTATCGTATCGGTCTAAATGGTCGGGAGTTATATTAAGCAAAACCGCAATCTTAGGTTTGAATGCAGCAATGTCGTCCAATTGAAAACTGCTAATTTCAAGTACATAATTTTCAAAATCTGACTCAAACACCTGTTTTGCGAAACTGTCCCCAATATTGCCAGCCAACCCCACGTTTAGTTCTTGTTTCAAAATATGATGGGTCAGTTTTGACGAGGTTGTTTTCCCGTTGCTCCCCGTTATACCGATAATGGTTGCATGGGTATATCTGGAGGCAAATTCTATTTCTGAAATAATTGCAATCCCCTTCTGCTTAATTTCTTGGACTATTCTGGCTTTATCAGGTATGCCCGGACTTTTCATGACCACATCGGCCTTAAGGATTTTATTTCTGGAATGGTTTCCCTCTTCAAATTCAATCCCATGCTGTATAAGAACGTTTTTGTACTTCTCATTGATTTTAGAGGCCTCCGAAACATATACCTCAAACCCATTTTTGGCTGCTAAAATTGCCGTCCCAACACCACTTTCCCCAGCGCCAAGAATACACAAGGTCTCTCCCACTCCCTCAAATGGGTAGCTCTGTTTGTTTTTATGTAGTGGCTCTTGCTGCAATTCAATTGGTTTTAAATGGCCTTTTGTTAGGCCTATCTTAATTTTAAGGTCACGATTGAAATGATGGCGAGTAAAATCCCAACAATCCAAAACCGAGTGACTATTTTACTTTCGTGATATCCTGTTTTTTGGTAATGATGGTGCAAGGGAGACATTTTGAAAATACGCCGACCCTCCCCATATTTCTTGCGGGTATATTTAAACCAACTCACTTGCATGATGACCGAAAGGGATTCGGCAAAGAAAATGCCGCAAAGCAAGGGGATGAGCAATTCTTTTCTCACCGCGATAGCAATAACGGCTATAATACCCCCAATAGTCAAACTACCGGTATCGCCCATAAAAACCTGCGCTGGATAGGTATTGTACCATAAAAAGCCTATGAGGGCCCCTATAAAAGCAGCAATGAATACCACGAGCTCACCCAATCTAGGGATGTTCATGACGTTTAGATAATCTGAAAACACGATGTTGCCCGAAACGAAAGCAAAAATGGCAAGTGCAAATACTATAATTGCCGAACTTCCTGCTGCAAGGCCATCTATACCATCGGTAAGATTTGCGCCATTAGAAACTGCTGTGATTATAAATATTACAATAGGAATGAAAATTAGCCAAGCATAATCCTTATAACCATTACCAAGCCAGCTCACCAATTTAGCATAGTCAAATTCGTTCCCTTTTACAAATGGTATGGTAGTTTTAAGGGATTGTCTTTCTTCTTTAAAAAATTCCCCTGGTGAATTTTGGGTAATTTGCTCTTGTGAAAATTGCGGGTTCACAACTTCCTGTTTAATGGTGACACCGGGGTGGAAATACATAATCGCCCCCACGAATATCCCCAATACTACTTGACCAAGAATTTTAAATTTTCCCTTTAACCCCTCTTTATCTTTTTTAAAAACTTTAATATAATCATCTATAAAACCGATTAGACCCATCCAAATTGTGGTGACGATGAGCATTACCACATAAATATTATCCAATCTTGAAAGCAATAGTACTGGTAATAAGGTCGAAACAATTATAATGATTCCACCCATGGTGGGGGTTCCCGCTTTTTCTACCTGTCCCGCTAAGCCTAAATCCCGAACCGTTTCCCCTACTTGTTGTTTTTGAAGATATTTGATGATTTTCTTTCCGAAGATGGTAGAAAACAGCAACGAGAAAATAATTGCCATTGCCGCCCGAAACGTAATGTATTGAAATACACTCGCTCCAGGAAGCTGGAATTGTTGCTCTAAATATTCGAAAAGGTAGTATAACATTTAAATTAGCTTTTGGCTTTTGGCTTTTGGCTTTTGATATTTCTTCTAATATTCCTCTTTAATTTTCCCTCAACTCTCATCTCTCATCTCTCATCTCTCATCTCTTATTTCTATTTCCTATTTTCTTTGTTCTCCAAAAGGCTCTATTTCTGCAATTGCTTTAAAAACCCGTGTACAATCTTATAATCATCGAAGTCGAAACGTTCGCCCTTAATTTCTTGGTAGGTTTCATGACCCTTTCCTGCAATTAGAATGATATCCTTTGGGTTTGCCATCTGGCAAGCTGTCTTTATAGCCTGCTTTCTATCGATTATTGACACTGTTTTTTTGAAATTTTGGGGCTCAACACCAGCTTCCATCTGCTCTATTATACTCTCTGGATGTTCACCTCTCGGGTTGTCACTCGTGAAAATCACTTTTGTGCTTAATGCCGAAGCAATATGCGCCATCTTAGGGCGCTTTGATTTATCCCGATTTCCGCCGCAGCCAACCACTGTGATTAACTCTTCATTTTTGGTACGGATGCTATTGATGGTTTCTAGAACATTTTTTAGGGCGTCTGGCGTATGGGCGTAATCAACAACTGCAGTTATTTTTTCTTCGGAAATAAAGTACTGAAAGCGCCCGCTTACCGATTCCAATTCACTTATAAATCTTAGTAACTCTACGGTTTCAAGACCAAGTAAATCGGCAGCGCCATAAATTGCCGCTACATTGTAAGCGTTGAAACTTCCAATGAGTTTTGTCCATAGCTCATTGTTATTAAGTTTAAGTAGCAATCCACTAAACTCATTTTCTAATATTTGGGCTTTGTAATCGGCGTAGGTTTTTAGCGCATAAGTGTATTTTTTCGCCTTGGTGTTTTGCAACATCACCATACCGTTTTTATCATCGGTATTGCTAAGTGCAAATGCGTTTTTAGGGAGATTATCAAAGAATGATTTTTTAACATCCCGATATTCTGCAAACGTATTGTGGTAATCCAAGTGATCATGTGAGAGGTTTGTAAATATCCCCCCTTCAAACTTTATGCCTTCGGCCCGGTTTTGATGAATGCCGTGCGAGCTCACTTCCATAAAACAGAACTCAACCCCGGCATTGTTCATTAATTTCAGATACCTGTTGATAGTTAAGGAGTCTGGTGTTGTATGGGTCGCTGGGTACTCGGTCTCATCTACCATGACTCTTACGGTAGAGAGCAATCCAACCTTATAGCCCGCTTTTTTAAAAAGCTGGTAGAGCAGTGTCGTTACCGTAGTCTTTCCATTAGTGCCGGTTACACCAACCAGTCTTAAATTTTGCGAGGGATTACCATAATAATTAGCGGCCATAAAAGCCAGTGCCTTACTGGTACTTTGTACTTCAACGTAGGTAACGTTATCTACCAATTCAGCGGGCAATTTTTCGCAAATAACAGCAACTGCACCATTGTTCAATGATTTGGATATATAATTGTGCCCATCAACCACCGTTCCTCTTATGGCAACGAAAACATCATTAATATCAATTTTTCTAGAATCAAAATTAATGGCATTTACCTCGACGCTCGTGCTTCCAACTACGGCATTAATGGTAACCTTGTACAATATGTCTTTAAGTTGAATCATTAACTATCTATGACTACGGTTTGGTTTTGTTTCAGCTTAACCCCTTTTTCTATTGATTGTGATTTGACTGTCCCTACACCCTTGGTTTTGACCTTTAGCCCCATGTTTTCTAGTAATGCAAGCGCATCCATGGTTGGCATGCCAACTACACTCGGCATAATGGTCTTGTAGGTTTGTGCGGTTTTGTAATAGGACTGAAACTCCTTTTCTATTTCAGAGTGTGCAATTTCCAGACTTTCAACCTCATCAATTAAAGGTGTCTCTGTATAGATTTTTTGGGCAATTCTTTTAAAAACTGGGCCTGATACATCAGCTCCGTAATAACCAACCTTTGTACTTGGCTCGTGAATGACAACGATGCAGGAATATTTCGGGTTTTCAGCCGGAAAATAACCTGCGAACGATGAAATATATTTTCGGTCTTTTAGCCATTTTTCCTGATTGGCATATTTGGTTCGAGCCGTACCTGTTTTGCCTGCCATGGAGAAGTTCTCAGAATACATGCGGCTACCTGTCCCCCTTTCAACGACGTTTTTTAGTATGCCTTGTATTTCTCGAAGTGTTCTATCAGAACAGATTTTTTGATTGATGACTTCCTTCCCAAATACTTCAATGGGTCTATCGAACTCCCTTACCGACTTAATAAAACGGGGCTTAACCAATGTGCCGTTGTTGGCTATAGCATTGTAAAACGCCAGTGTTTGGAGCGGCGTCATTCTAAGATTATAGCCATAAGCCATGGAAGGCAACGCATTTCTGCTCCAATTACTTTTACCGGGCTCAGCAATATCTGGCTTTCCCTCGCCAATAATTGAGACGCCTAGGGGTTTATGTAACTTCCAGGTCTTTAACCGTCTGATGAATTTTTTTGGCTCTTGGGAATAATTGTCGTCAATAATTGTAGCCAGACCGATATTTGACGATACCTCCAAGGCTTTGGCCGCTGAAATTTTACCGTAACCGCGAGAGTCCCTAATGGTTCTGCCATAAAAACGTTTAGAACCTTTTTTGGTGTCCACGGTAGTTGAGGTATCAATGACCTTGTCTTCCAGAGCGGCCATTAAGGCCATGACCTTAAAGGTAGATCCTGGCTCATGGCTTTCACCAACAGCATAGTTAAGACGTTCGTAGTACTTTCCGTTTTTGTTTCGCCCTAGATTTGAAATTGCTTTAATCTCCCCTGTACCCACATCCATTACTACGGCACAACCGTGCTCTGCCTCATAAAGCTCTAATTGACCTAAAAGGGAATGGTGGGCAATATCTTGAATATTAACATCTATCGTAGTGTAAACATCATAGCCATCTTGTGGCTCAACTTGATTGTAGTCTATAATGGGTTTCCATTTATTACTACCTATTTTTTGGCTTAGACGCTTTCCATTTTTTCCCTGCAAATACTTTACCCCAAAAGCGCCATCTATTCCAGGTCTGGTTACATTGCCATCTTCATCGTAGCGCTCATAGCCAATGGTACGTTCTGCAATACCACCCATAGGATGCTCACGGCGCGTGGTTTGCTCTACTATGAGTCCGCCTTTAATAGCTCCTTTGTTGAGCATCGGGAAATTTCTGATTCTTATATAATCTGAATAGCTTATATCTCTGGCCAAAAGAAAATAGCGATTACGGTTTTTACGCGCCTTTTTTATTGAATTTTGATGGTAGCTAGAACGTTTCCCAGAATAGGCTGCCAATGAATCGCCAAGCGGTTTTATGAGCGCATTAAAGACATCCTGATTTGGTTGTATGGCATCTATTCTAATATCATATTTTGGAATAGAGGTCGCCAACAAACTGCCATCTGCAGCATAAACATTACCACGGTTGGCCGGTATCTCAATATTTTTTACAATGCGCTTTTCAGATAGGTCACGGTATTTTTCGCCATCAACAAATTGAATTATGCACAATTTGACAACTACCGCTATTACAAACACAAACATGATACCTGCAACAAAGTACAATCGATTTAATATGTTCTTCTCGTTAGTCGCCAAATTATTTATTCTGTGATTTTACCTTTATTTTTTGCGGTGGGATTTCTGATATTTTCAACCCCTTAGCTGAAACCTTTTCTATAATGGCACTTTCCATTTTTAAGCGCATTAATTTGGAACGGCCATCAACAAAAGCCGAGCGTAATTCCTTAACCTCATTTTTCATTTTTGCGATGCGATAGACTTTTTGGTCTGCACTGTGGGAACTCGCAATCATAATTATGGCCAAAACGGAAATGAAGATGATGAGCCGCCAGTTTTTGAAGGCACCATCATTGATTAAAAATTGACCTCTTAATATGTTGTAAATTTTTCCCACGTCTATTTAGCCTTCAAGATTTTAATTCCGTCTACTTTTTAGTTTTTAAAATCCATTAGATTTTCTCAGCAATACGAAGCTTTGCACTACGGGCTCTATTGTTGGTTTTTACTTCTTCCTTTGATGGTACAATAAGATTACCTACTTTTTTAAACGGCACTTCAAAATTTCCGTACACATCTCGCTCTGGTTCTCCCTCAAACAAGCCGTTTCTAATAAATCGTTTGACCAGTCTATCCTCCAAGGAGTGGTAGGAAATAACACTTAGCCTTCCTGCTGCTGCTAAAACCTCTTCAGTTTGAAGCAAAAATTCCTTTAGCGCCTCAATTTCCTGGTTGACCTCAATTCTTATAGCCTGATATATTTGCGCAAGCACTTTATTCTCCTTTCTGTGGTTTAAAAATCGCTTTAGCGTACTTTTGAGCTGCTCGGTTGTTTTGATCTCGCCATTCTTGCGCTCTTCTACAATCTGCCTTGCCATGGCTGGGGCTTGACGCAATTCGCCATACTGCCAGAGTACTTGACGAAGCTGCTCGGCTTCATATTCATTAATAATGTGGTATGCTGAAATATTATCATCTTGATTCATACGCATGTCCAAATCAGCATCAAATCGGGTTGAAAAACCGCGCTCTGCTACATCAAACTGATGAGAGGACACCCCGAAATCGGCCAACACACCATCAATCTTTCTCGCTCCATAAAACCTCAGGAAGCGTTTCATGTTTCTGAAATTTTCATGTATTAAAGTAAATCGCTGATCATCAATTTTATTGGCCAGGGCATCCTTATCTTGGTCAAAAGCAAAAAGTTTCCCATTCTCGCCAAGCCGATTTAAAATTTCACGACTGTGCCCTCCACCTCCAAATGTTACATCAACATAAACCCCTTTAGGCTTGATGTCAAGACCGTTAACCGCCTCGTTGAGCAGTACTGGATTATGATAGCCCGTCGTCCTCATCTTGTCCCATTACTTCTTCGGCCAAATCTGCAAAGTCCCCGGTTGCGTCATCTATGGCCTGTTCATATTTATCCTTATCCCAAATCTCAATGATGTTAATTGCAGAGGAAACCACGATTTCCTTGGTAATCCCAGAAAACGCCACCAAATCTTTTGGTATAAGCAAACGCCCAGCCGCATCAATGTCAACCATTTTTAAACCTGCGGTGAAACGACGGATGAAATCGTTATTCTTCTTTTTAAACCTATTGAGCTTATTGATTTTTTGCATTAACGCATCCCACTCTGTCATGGGATATAGTTCCAAACACGGTTGGAATACGGCACGCTTTAGCACAAATCCGTTCTGAAGCACCGGCAAAAGCTGCTTTTTGATGGCAGAAGGAAGCATTAGTCTCCCCTTGGCATCTACTTTGCATTCGTATGTTCCGATTAAGGGATTCAAAACGTGAGATTTGGTGTTGATACAATTAACAATTCAAATATATTGAAAATAATACCACATTTTACCACAATATACCACTTTGTTAATAAATCGGTATTTTTTTAGATGTTTAATTAGTTCGAGGTTTTTACAGAAACGCCTCTGCAGGAATCGATTTCAATGATTTGAAAGTAAAACTGTAAGCAGCGCTACATGTTAATATCTCTTGAAATGAGAAATTTTAGGACTCAAATTATTGTGGTGTCCTTTATACTGAAATACCTATATTTGCCTTTGACAAAGGACTAACGTTTAATGGCACACCAATTACGAAAAGAAAAAAATTTCAGATACATTGAAGTTGGCGAAGGGGAACCGATAATTGTACTTCATGGCCTAATGGGGGGCTTAAGTAATTTTGATGCCGTGACCGATTTCTTTAGTAAAAAGGGATACAAGGTCATTATTCCAGAATTACCGATTTACGCGATGTCGCTAATAAAAACCAATGTAAAAAGTTTTGCAAAATACCTTCACGACTTTATTGATTTTAAGGGCTATGAGAAAGTAATTTTGCTGGGTAATTCCCTCGGCGGACATATTGGCCTCTATCACACAAAAATGTACCCAGAAAAAGTAAAGGCCTTAATTATTACAGGCAGTTCTGGCTTGTACGAGAGCGCAATGGGCGGTGGTTATACCAAACGTGGGGATTATGAAGTCATCAAGAAAAAAGCGCAAGATGTGTTTTACGACCCAGAGGTTGCTACCAAGGACATCGTAGATGAGGTTTACGAAACCGTGAACGACCGAAATAAATTGATTAAAACACTAGCCATTGCCAAGAGCGCTATTAGACATAACATGTCTAATGATTTACCAAACATGGACTTGCCGGTCTGTATTATATGGGGCAAAAACGATACGGTTACGCCTCCAGAAGTGGCAAAGGAATTTAAGGACCTATTACCCGATGCCGACTTGTTTTGGATTGATAAATGCGGGCATGCCGCTATGATGGAGCATCCACAACAGTTTAATGAAATTTTAAATGATTGGTTTGTGAAGCGTGGGCTTTGATACCTTCGCAAGGGCGCAAAGACGCAGAGACCGAAGTAAGACCGGATGAATAGAACCGAGATTTTGAGAAGCAACAATAAAGACGTGGCTTTGTTTTAAGGAAAAGGGATCGAGAACGCTTCGCTATTAGAACCAAGATTTGATATTGATGGTTTGAAACATTTCAGTTTTACTACAACTCTCGCCTAAGATTCCAAAACATAAAGCCTACTAATAACTAATTTTTAGAATTCCTGAATTTTTGGCGATAAAAGACATCATTTTAAAAAAATAAAAAGATTTCCACTTTTGTAAGAAATTAACATGATAATAAAAACGGCAGAGTTTATAATGAGCAATTCTGAAGTAGCGAAGTGTCCCATACGCCCAATACCAGAGTATGCCTTTATTGGTCGCAGTAATGTTGGGAAGTCTTCGCTAATAAATATGCTCACCAATCATAAAAACTTGGCGAAGACCTCTGGTAAACCGGGAAAAACCCAACTTATAAATCACTTTCTTATCAATAAAGACTGGTATTTGGTAGATTTACCCGGATACGGTTACGCTAGAGTATCGAAATCTGCCAAAAAACGATTTCAGAAATTTATTACCGATTATTTTGAACAGCGAAACCAATTGACTTCTTCATTTGTATTGGTTGATATTCGTCATGAGCCCCAAAAGATAGATTTGGAGTTTATGGAATATTTAGGCCTTAGTGGTATCCCGTTTTCTATCATATTTACAAAAGCAGATAAGCTTAAACCTATAGCAATTGAAAGAAATGTTACCGCATACTGCCAAGAGTTACGTAAGACCTGGGAAGAACTGCCACCTTATTTTGTAACCTCATCCTCAAAGGCTATTGGTCGTGAAGAAGTTCTACGGTATATTAAAGAAACCAATCTCGAAATTAAACATTTAAAGTCGTAGATGTTCAATATAACTCTAAAGTCTTATCAACTGAGCTTTTAGAGGTCGTGAATCCACACAAACCATTAGGCTAAAGGCGCTGAACAGTCAAATCGTCTTTTTTTTCTGTCGTGGTCTTATATGATTTTTCTGAAGAAGAATCCGCTGTTACCTAATATTTCTTTCCCTTAAAAACACTTATTGGTCAATAACAATTCTAAAAACCATTCATTTATGTGGAATGCCTATTTAATCAATTTTAAGATATTGATTTTACCGGTTCATTATTTTAAAAGCTTTGAAACCTTTTTGACAGCAGAAATTGTTTCATCGCAATCGTCATAAGACAGCGCATCGTTTAAAAACCAACTCTCAAAAGCACTGGGAGGCAAATAAATGCCATGTTCTAACATCCCATGAAAAAAGGTCTTAAAATTTGAGTTATTTGCCCGCGCTGCAGATGCAAAATCCACTACGGGCTGATTAGAAAAGTGAACCGACATCATTGAGCCAACCCGGTTAATGGTATAATCTACCCCAGCATTGGTCAGTGCTTCAGCGCAACCTTTGTGTAAATATTCGGTTTTATCGGCAAGACGTGTAAATAATTCAGAATCGTTATCAATAGCTTTCAACATAGCTAGCCCAGCTGCCATGGCCAGTGGATTTCCACTTAGAGTACCTGCCTGGTAAACACTACCAAGTGGTGCTAAATGCTGCATAATTTCATTTCGGGCTGCGAATGCCCCTACGGGAAGTCCGCCGCCAATTACCTTTCCAAAGCAAATGATATCAGCATTGACCTTGTAAAGCTCTTGAACACCACCTTTGGCCAATCTAAAACCGGTCATTACCTCATCAAAAACCAAAAGGATTTCCTGTTCATCACATAACTGCCTTAAAGCTTCAAGAAAACCCTCTGCAGGTGGTATGCACCCCATATTACCAGCAACTGGCTCAATAATCACACAGGCAATCTGGTTTTTATTAGCCTGGGCCAATTTTTTTACACTTTCAATGTCGTTATAAGTTGCCATTAAAGTATCCCTTGCGGTACCTTGGGTCACCCCGGGACTGTTAGGACTGCCAAAAGTAACTGCTCCGCTACCCGCCTCAATCAAAAATGAATCGCTATGACCGTGATAACAACCAGCGAATTTTATGATTTTTTCTTTCCCTGTGACCCCTCTTGCCAAGCGCACTGCACTCATACAGGCCTCCGTGCCAGAATTGACAAAACGAATTTTATCTATGTTTGGCACCATGGTTACAGCCAACTTTGCGATTTTTGTTTCAATTTCAGTTGGCATACCGTAGGATGTTCCTTGTTTCGCCTTTTCAACAAGCGCATGTACAACAGGCTCAAAAGCATGGCCAAGAATCATTGGCCCCCAAGAACTAATGTAATCGATGTAACGCCTGTCATCCTCATCAAAAACGTAAGCCCCTTTGGCCGATTTTGCAAAAATTGGCGTTCCGCCGACAGCTTTAAACGCGCGTACTGGGGAGTTTACGCCTCCTGGTATTACAGTTTCCGCTGCTTTGAACAAAGCACTACTTCTCTGGTATAACATGACTTTATTTTATAATTAAAATCTGGCCAAGACTAATGGTATTGCCCTCTAAATTATTAAGCCTTTTGATGACATCAACAGTTGTGTCGTATTTTTTGGACAATGAATACAGGGTATCTCCCTGTTGCACCTCATGACTTAGTTTTGCTCTTGTAGCGGTGTCACGCTTATTTTCCAAAACCATATTATCGTATTCATACAGTTTATAACGCTCTATCAAACTGATGAGCTTTTGCGGATATTTTCTATCTGTAGCATAACCCGCTGCTCGCAAACCCTTTGCCCATCCTTTGTAGTCGTCTATACGTAACTCGAATAATTTGGAATAACGACCTCTATTGGTCAAAAACTGGGAATGATCTTCAAAGGAGGATTTTGCGTATTTATATTTTCTGAAACATTCTTGGCGTCGGTCATCATCATGATATATCTTATCGCCCGCCCAACCGTGGCATTTAATACCAAAATGATTGTTGGCCTTAACTGAAAGTCTCCCTTTACCAGCACCCGATTCCAATATGCCCTGTGCTAAAGTTATACTAGCTGGTATTTTGTATTTTTTCATATTATGCAAAGCTATATCACTGTAAGTATCGATATACCGCTCAGTGGCATTTGCGTAGGTTTTTTTAGGTATATCCGGCTTATCAGGAATTTCGGCAGGCGTATCTTCGTTTGTACTTGGCGTATCAAGTACTATTTTCTCTTCTTTTTTATGAACCTTGCTTTTTTCGGTAACTATTTTTCGTTTTGAACCACAACCAAGCACCAGCAATAAGCTAAATATTAAATATAGTAAGTTCTTCATATCGGCTTTTAAACGATTAAGGGCCTATTTTGTTGTTTCAATCTCTGATTCATACCTGCAATACCTTGTAATCCACCAGTATGAATAGCTAAAATTTTCGTCTGCCCCGTAAAATAATTGCTTTTTATTAAATCTATAATCCCAAACACCATTTTTCCTGTATATACTGGGTCTAAAGGAATTTTAAACTGGCGCTTAAAATCATTAATGAACGTAATTAATTCTGGAGTCATCTTGGCGTAACCCCCAAAATGATAATTGGTCAATAATTCCCAATTTTTTCGTTTTGCAAATTTATGAATTTCTTCATTGAGAAAATCACCTTTTAGTGCTGAAAAAGCAAGTACTTTTTGATGAGATAACGCCGTGTTTATCAATCCCGATACTGTACCCCCCGTTCCTGCCGAACAGCAAATAAAATCAAATTCGCCATCTGCCGTGTCTAATATTTCCTCACAGCCATTAATGGCTAAATTATTGGTCCCGCCTTCGGGAATAAGGTAAAAATTACCAAATTGCCGTTTCAGCTCGTCAATAAATTCTT